>Ga0310342_100000029_pt1 | contig 67306 bp, 58 predicted proteins | sample S15DNA20500_MG_FD_206155 | JGI IMG/M metagenome (GOLD analysis project Ga0310342, IMG submission 206155) | Marine microbial communities from station ALOHA, North Pacific Subtropical Gyre - S1503-DNA-20-500_MG | ecosystem: Environmental > Aquatic > Marine > Oceanic | place: Pacific Ocean: North... | reverse complement strand
CGCGGCGAAAACGCAAGTTAAGAGGATGCAAGCATGAGTAGCGGTCGTATTGTTCAGATCATCGGTGCTGTGATCGACGTCGAATTCCCGCGCGAAAACGTGCCAAAGGTGTATGACGCTCTCACCGTGGACGGTACCGAAACCACGCTGGAAGTTCAGCAGCAGCTGGGTGACGGCGTGGTGCGCACCATCGCGATGGGCTCAACCGAAGGTCTGAAGCGTGGTCTGGGTGTTACCGACACCGGCGAACCCATTCAGGTGCCGGTGGGTACCAAGACCCTGGGCCGGATCATGGACGTGCTCGGTCGCCCGATCGACGAAGCGGGTCCGATCGGCGAAGAAGAGCGCATGTCCATTCACCGTGAGGCACCCTCTTACGCGGATCAGGCAGCCACCAACGAACTGCTCGAAACCGGCATCAAGGTGATCGACCTGGTTTGCCCGTTCGCCAAGGGCGGTAAGGTTGGCCTGTTCGGCGGCGCCGGCGTGGGTAAAACCGTGAACATGATGGAGCTGATCCGGAACATCGCGATCGAGCACTCCGGTTTCTCCGTGTTCGCCGGTGTGGGTGAGCGTACCCGTGAGGGTAACGACTTCTACCACGAGATGAAGGACTCCAACGTTCTCGATAAGGTGTCCCTGGTCTACGGCCAGATGAACGAGCCGCCGGGTAACCGTCTGCGCGTGGCGCTGACCGGTCTGACCATGGCTGAGAAATTCCGTGACGAAGGCCGCGACGTTCTGTTCTTCGTGGATAACATCTACCGCTACACCCTGGCGGGTACCGAGGTATCGGCGCTGCTCGGCCGTATGCCCTCCGCGGTGGGTTACCAGCCGACTCTGGCGGAAGAGATGGGCGTTCTGCAGGAACGGATCACCTCCACCAAGACCGGTTCCATTACCTCCGTGCAGGCGGTATACGTACCCGCGGATGACTTGACCGACCCGTCCCCGGCGACCACTTTCGCCCACTTGGACGCCACCGTGGTACTCAGCCGTGACATCGCCTCCAAGGGTATCTACCCGGCGATCGACCCGCTCGATTCCACCTCCCGCCAGCTGGACCCGCTGGTGATCGGTCACGAGCACTACGAAGCGGCCCGTGGCGTGCAGACCGTTCTGCAGGGCTACAAGGAGCTCAAGGACATCATCGCGATTCTGGGTATGGACGAGCTGTCCGAAGAGGATAAGCTGACCGTATCCCGGGCGCGTAAAATCGAACGCTTCCTGTCACAGCCGTTCTTCGTGGCGGAAGTCTTCACCGGCGCACCGGGCAAATACGTCTCCCTGAAGGACACCATCCGTTCCTTCCAGGGGATCCTGAACGGTGATTACGATCACATCCCCGAGCAGGACTTCTACATGAAGGGCTCCATCGACGAGGTTGTAGAGGCCTACAACAAACGCGGTGACAAGTAACCGCCCGGGGAGGAACAGAGATGGCGATGACCGTGCATTGCGATATCGTTAGTGCCGAAAAGCAACTGTTCTCCGGACTGGTGGAGCTGGTCGTAGCCGCCGGTGTGGAAGGGGATCTGGGTGTCATGCCCGGTCACGCGCCCTTGCTCACCCGGCTCAAGCCCGGCCCGGTTCGCGTGAAGACGCAGAACGGAGACGAAGAAGTGTTCTACGTCTCCGGCGGTTTCCTGGAAGTCCAGCCGAAACTGGTCACCGTTCTGGCGGACACCGCCGAGCGCGCCCAGGATATGGACGGCGCCCAGGCGGAAGAGGCCAAGCAGCGTGCCAAGGAAGCCCTGGAAGGCAAGAACGCCGACATGGACTACTCGCGCGCCGCCATCACCCTGGCCGAAGCGTCCGCGCGCTTGCGTACCATCGAGCAAATCAAGAAGATGGCCAAGCGGTAACGCCCGGCTTTCGGTACAAGCTGAATCAAAAAAGGGTGGCTCTGAGCTGCCCTTTTTTTGTTATCACCACAGAACTCAAGGAAGCGGAGCATGAATCTGGCGGTAGTGATTCTCGCGGCGGGCAAGGGAACCCGCATGAAATCGGACCTTCCCAAGGTACTCCATCCGATCGCCGGGCGTCCGATGGTGCAGCACGTGGTGGACGCCGCCGGCGCCCTTGATCCGGACAATACCGTACTGATCTACGGCCACGGCGGCGACGCCGTCCGCGAGGCGGTCACCGGTTCGCGGCTGCAATGGGCGGAGCAGGCCGAGCAGCTCGGTACCGGTCATGCCGTGGCCCAGGCCCTGCCGCACCTGGAAGAAGACGTGGTCTTGGTGTTGTACGGCGACGTGCCGCTGATCCAGCCACGGACCCTGCGTGATTTCGTCGCCCGCGTGAGCGACCAGAGCCTCGCCCTGATGACGCTGACTCTGGAGGATCCCTCCGGTTACGGCCGCGTGATTCGGGACGCCGACGGCAAGGTCCAGCGCGTGGTGGAGCAGAAAGACGCCAGCGACGAAGAAAAAACGGTCCGTGAAATCAACACCGGTATTCTTGCCTGCACCCGCCGCTTCCTGAACGACAGTCTGCCACGGCTCTCCAACAGCAATGCCCAGGGTGAGTACTACCTCACCGATCTGATCGCGATGGCCGTGGACGCGGGCATGGACGTGGTCACCGAGCAACCCGGCCATGCCTGGGAAGTGGACGGCGTCAACGACCGGGTCCAGCTGGCGCGCCTGGAACGAGTCTACCAGCGGGTGCGCGCGGAAGACTTGATGCGCGAAGGCGTCACCCTGCTGGATCCGGGCCGGCTGGACATCCGTGGCCCGCTGCAATGCGGACAGGATGTGACCCTTGATATCAATACGGTGCTCGAAGGTGACGTGACCATCGGTGACCGGGTAACGGTGGGGCCGAACTGTTTTATCCGCAACGCCCGCATCGGCAGCGGCACGCACATCGAAGCCAATTCAGTGGTGGACGGCGCGGTGGTTGGCGAAAACTGCCAAGTGGGCCCGTTCGCCCGTCTGCGTCCGGGCACCGAGCTGGCCGCCCGGGCCAAGGTCGGCAATTTCGTGGAAACCAAAAAAGCCTATGTGGGCGAGGGTTCAAAAGTGAATCACCTCACTTACATCGGCGACAGCCGCATCGGCAAGGACGTCAACGTGGGTGCCGGCACCATTACCTGCAACTACGACGGCGTCAACAAATTCCAGACCGTGATGAAGGACGGCGCTTTCATCGGCTCCAATTCGTCACTGGTGGCGCCGGTGACCATCGGCGAGAATGCCACCGTGGGCGCGGGCAGCGTGGTCACCAAGGATGTGCCCGACCAGGGCCTGGCGGTGGCCCGTGGCCAGCAGCGCAATATTCAGAACTGGTCGCGGCCGGAAAAGAAGTAGCCACGGATAAAGACGGATAAACAAGGAAACGCAAATGTGTGGAATCGTCGGCGCCATCGCCCAGCGTAATGTCAGCAATATCCTCATCACCGGCCTTAAACGTCTGGAATACCGCGGCTACGACAGCGCCGGCGTCGCCCTGCTCAACGACCAGGGTATGACGCGCGTGCGCCGCCAGGGCAAGGTGGCGGCGCTGGAAGACGCGGTGCGTGAGCAAAGCAGCGCCGGCTTCCTGGGCATCGCGCACACCCGCTGGGCCACCCACGGCCGCCCCTCCGAGGACAACGCCCATCCGCACATGTCCGGCCACGGTCTGGCCGTGGTGCACAATGGCATTATCGAGAACTTCCAGGAACTCAAGGACGAGCTGGAAGCGGACGGCTACCACTTTACGTCGCAGACCGACACCGAAGTGATCGCGCACCTGGTCCATCGCACCCTCAAGGACACCGGCAATCTGGTGGACGCGGTGCGCGCCAGCGCGTCGCGGCTGCACGGCGCCTATGCCCTGGGCGTGATCGATCAGGACGAGCCCGACCATCTGGTGGCGGTGCGGTCCGGATCGCCGTTGGTGGTGGGCCTGGGCATTGATGAAAACTATATCGCTTCCGACCAGCTCGCCCTGCTGCCGGTGACCAACCGTTTCATTTTCCTCGACGAGGGTGACCTGGTGGACATCACCGTGGACACCGTCACCATCATCGGCGCCGACGGCAAGCCGGCGGAGCGCACCGTGCACGAGCTGGACGGCACCCACGAGGATGCCGACAAGGGTCCGTATCGGCACTACATGCAGAAGGAAATCTTCGAGCAGCCGGCCGCCATTCAGCGCACCCTGGAAGGGCGCATCGATTCGCCCGACGCGGTGAGCGCGGCCTTCGGCGACAGCGCCACCGCCATCTTCGACCGGGTCCGCACGGTCCAGATCGTCGCCTGCGGCACCAGCTACCACGCCGGCATGGTGGCCCGTTACTGGCTGGAAGCCCTGGCGGGCATCCCCTGCCAGGTCGAGGTGGCCAGCGAATTCCGGTACCGCCGGCATGTGGTGCCCGAAGGCACCTTGTTCGTCACCATTTCACAGAGCGGCGAAACCGCCGACACTCTGGCCGCCCTGCGCGACACCGGCGGCAAGGACTATGTCGGGCGGCTGGCGATCTGCAACGTGGATGGCTCCTCGCTGGTGCGTGAGTCCGAGCTGGTGTTCCTCACCAAGGCCGGCCCGGAAATCGGCGTCGCCTCCACCAAAGCGTTCACTACCCAGCTCACCGGGTTGATGATGCTGGTCATGGCCCTGGGTCGCCGCAAGGGTCTGGGCGACGACAAGATCGAAACAATTCTGTCCGAACTGCGCCAGCTGCCCAATCTCCTGGAGCAGGCGGCGGCCCTGGACAAGCCCATCGAAACGCTGTCCCGCGCCTTCGTGGAAAAACACCACACCTTGTTCCTGGGGCGCGGCGTGCACTTCCCGGTCGCCATGGAAGGGGCGCTCAAGCTCAAGGAAATCTCCTACATCCACGCCGAAGCTTACCCCGCCGGGGAACTGAAGCATGGCCCGCTGGCGCTGGTCGATAAGGAAATGCCGGTGGTCGCGGTAGCGCCCAATGACCAGCTACTGGAAAAGCTGAAGTCGAACCTGCAGGAAGTGCGCGCCCGGGGCGGCGAACTCTATGTGTTCGCCGACAAGAACGCCCATGTGAAAGAAGGCGAAGGGATCCACGTGCTCAACATGCCCGCCGTGCCGGAAAGCATCGCGCCGATCGTTTATACCGTGCCACTGCAATTGCTCAGTTACCACGTGGCGGTGTTGCGCGGCACCGATGTGGACCAGCCGCGCAACCTCGCCAAATCGGTCACGGTGGAATAACGTCTAGTCCTCGAACAGGGACAGATATTCGCCGTAACCCAGGGCTTCCATCTTGTCCTTGGGGATGAACTGCATGGCGGCGGAGTTCATGCACCAGCGCTGACCGGTGGGCGCGGGCCCGTCATCGAACACATGCCCGAGGTGCGAATCGGCGTAGCGGCTGCGTACCTCGGTGCGGCTCGCCCACCACAGGCTGTTGTCTTCGCGGGTGGTCACGAACTGGTTATCAATGGGCTTGGTGAAGCTGGGCCAGCCGGTGCCGGAATCGTACTTGTCGGTGGAGGAAAACAGCGGCTCGCCGCTGATCACGTCCACATAGATGCCCTCTTTCTTGAGATCATGGTAGGGGTTCTTGAACGCCCGCTCGGTGGCGTCATCGCGGGTCACCTGAAACGCGATCTCCGGCAAGGCTTTCTTGAGCATCTCATCGGAAGGACGCTTGAATCGTTCCGGGCCTTCCCAGGGCGCGCCCAGGTCCAGCTCGTCCTGCTCTTCTTCCTCTTCCGCCGAGGCGTTCAGCCAAGGGCGGGCGTCCGGATCTTCCCAGTGCTTTTCCAGAAACTGATCCCGGCCTGAGTTGTAGCGATAAAACTTATACCGCAGAGCGCTTTTCTTGTAATAGTCCTGGTGATAATCCTCGGCCTCGTAGAACGCCTTCAGCGGGACGATTTCGGTGACCACATCCTTGTCGAAACGACCGCTTTCATCGAGGGCTTTCTTGGACGCCTCCGCCAGCGCGCGCTCCTCGTCGTTCTGGTAGAAAATGGCGCTGCGGTACTGTGAGCCCTGATCAATAAACTGACCGTCCGGGTCGGTGGGATCGATGTGCTTCCAGAACCAGGCCAGCAGATTCTCGTAGCTGACCACTTCCGGGTCATAAAGCACTTTCACCACCTCGGTGTGGCCGGTGGTTCCGCTGGATACTGCCTGGTAGGTGGGGTTCACCTCGTCGCCGCCGGCGTAGCCGCTGATCGCCTCGGACACACCGTCAAGCTTTTCGAAATCCGCTTCGGTGCACCAGAAGCAGCCGCCGGCGAACACGGCGCTGGCCTGGGCGGCCAAGGCCGGCCCGGAGATCAGCACCATTAAGAAAACCAATACGCGCATCATAGTTGCCTCCTTTAGCGAACCTTGGATGCGTCAGGAAGGCGAATGTTACATCGCCCCCGCGGTTGGCACGGTTCGCCTCAGATTCGATTCTGCGCCGAACGCCGTGTGTATGGCGACAACGCCGGCAAATCGTTTCGCCGCGCCTTGCTTCCGGGCTACCATACCCGCAGCCCGGACCGGTCCGGCCATCAAGGGAGCGACGATAATGAGCATGATCAAGGAATTCCGTGAATTCGCCGTGCGCGGCAATGTGGTGGATATGGCCGTGGGTATCATCATCGGCGGTGCGTTCGGCACCATCGTCAAGAGCCTGGTGTCCGACGTGATCATGCCGCCCGTCGGCCTGTTGCTCGCGGACGTGGATTTCGTCGATCTGTTCGTGGTGCTCAAGGGCGACGGGCCGTTCGCCACCCTGGCGGAGGCCCAGGCGGCCGGCGCCGTGACACTCAACTACGGCGTCTTTATCAACAACGTGATCAGCTTTCTGGTGGTCGCCTGGGCGGTGTTCTTCCTGGTCCGTGGCCTGAACCGGGTCAAGCGCAAGGAAGAAGCGGCCGCCCCCGTGGAGCCGCCGCCCACCCCCGAGGTGCCCGAAGACATTCTGCTGCTTCGCGAAATCCGCGATAACCTTAAGCGCTGATGAGTGAAGACTCCCAAGGGCGCGGACACGGCGCCCCCCGCCAGAACGTCGAGCACTCCCATTTTTGCCTGGTCGCGGACAGCGAAGAAGCGTTCGTACTACGCGCCGCCACCGCGCGCCTGGCCCGGCGGACCCTGGATCTGCAGTACTACGTCTGGGAAGACGATCGGATCGGCAAGCTGCTGGTCTACCGGGCCCTGGAGGCGGCCCGCCGGGGCGTCAAGGTGCGGCTGCTGCTCGACCATGCCAACCAGCTTGGCCGGGACGTGAAATGGGCGGCTTTGAACGCCCACCCCAATGTGGAAATCCGCCTGTTCAATCCCTTCCGGGGCCGTTACAAGCATGTCGTCCAATGGCTCTATCACGCCCCCCGGCTGAACCACCGCATGCACAACAAGGCCTGGATCGTCGACGGAGAACGGGCCATCGTCGGTGGCCGAAACCTCTCCGAGCACTATTTCGGCGTGCATCCGGAAGCCAACTTCCGCGACCTGGATATCTACGCGCGCGGGCCGATCGTGGCGGAAACCCGCGCCGCCTTCGATGCTTACTGGGACAGCGACGTCTGCGTGCGCCTGCGGTCCCTGCGCCGCCGCTCCCGGGTCCACGCCGACCGCCTGTGGGAGCAGTTGGTCGCCTGGCGCCAGGGCCTGGACGGTTTTCCCTACCGTTATGAGCAGGATGTCGCCCATTTCGAAGACGTTCTCGGCGCCGCCGACCGCCGCCAGATCCAGGCGCCGGCGGCGTTGCTGTTCGATCCACCGGACAAGGCCAAGGGTGCCACCCAACGGCTGATGGGCGACCAGTTGGGCCGGCTGCTCGGCCAGCGCTCCCTGAGCGAAATCCTGATTGAGGCGAGCTACTTCATCCCCGGCGACGAGTTCACCGCCGCCCTGGCGGACATGCACCGCGGTGGCTGCCGGGTGGCGCTGCTCACCAACAGCCTGGCCACCAACGACGTGATCGCCGCCCACGCCGCCTACGCCCGCTATCGACCGGCGTTGCTGCGCGGTGGCGTCGAGGTGCACGAACTGCAGCCCAATGCTCGCGCACGCCGCCACCATGCGCGGCTGCTGCGCGGTCGCGGGCGTTCCAAATCCAGCCTGCACACCAAGGCCATGGTGCTCGACCGCCAGGAGCTGTTCGTGGGCTCGTTCAATCTGGATCCGCGCTCGGTGAACGTGAACACGGAAATGGGCTATTACGTGGACAGCAAGGCGCTGGCCGGTGAAGTGGCCGCGTTCGTGGAGGAGGGAATGGCGCCCCAGAACAGCTACCGGGTCAGCAGTGACGACCAGGGCCTGTTATGGGGCGCCGGCAACGAGCGGGGTCCGGTGCAGTATCGAAGCGAACCCCAGGTCAGTCCGTTGCGGTGGCTGGCCTCGAAAATATGCGCATTATTGCCCATAGAGAACCTGCTCTAGCGTGGCGGGCGCTCAGTCCCGCTTGCTCTGTTCCAGGTCTTTCCAATACGGGTCGCGCAGCTCGCGCTTAAGAATTTTGCCGATGGTGCTGCGGGGCAGCTCGTCGCGGCGCTCCAGGCCGGACAGGCGCTGGCCCTTGCCCAGTTGCTGGTTGGCCCGCTCGCGGATCGCCTCCAGGTCGCCGTCAGCCCCGTCACGCAGCACCACCAGGCCCAGCGGCGTTTCCCCCCACTGTTCGCTGGGCACCGCGATCACCGCCGCGTCGACCACATCGTCGTCCTTCAGCAGCACCTTCTCCAGGTCCTCGGCGTAGACGTTGAAACCGCCGGAAATGATCATGTCCTTGCGGCGGTCCAGCACCGACAGGAAGCCGTCTTCGTCCAGGCGGCCCATGTCGCCGGTGCGGTAGAACACTTCGCCCTCGGCGCTGGTCCACAGCAGCTCGCTGGTTTTGTCTTCACGCTTGTAGTAACCGCGCATCATGGCGCCGCTGCGGCCGACGATCTCACCGATCTCCCCCGCCGGCAGTTCTTTCAGGTCCTCGCCGATGATGCGCAGCTCGCAACCCGGGCTGGCCTTGCCCACCGTGGCCCACTTAGTGGGGTTCTCGGCGCAGTTCAAGGTGGTGGTCACGCCACCCTCGGTGAGGCCGTAGAACTCCAGAATATTGCCGGGCCAGCGTGCCATGGCGTCGGCGATCACATGGGCGCGCAGTGGCGCGCTGGTGGAAAATTTCACTTTGAAACTGCTCAAGTCGAAGCGATCGAAATCCGGCTCGGCAAGAATCCGCTGGTACTGCACCGGCACCAGCATGGCGTGGGTGACGCGGTGTTGCTCGGCCAGTTCCAGGAAGCGGTGGGCGTCGAACTTGGCCATGCTGACGATGGTGCCGCCACCGAACAGGGTGGGCAGTACCGACACCAGGGTGGTGTTGGAATACAGCGGCGTGGACACCAGGTTCACCGCCGTTTCGTCGTAGCCCAGCGCCCCCACGCGCTCGAGCTGACGGGCACGCAAGCGGTGGTCGTGGAGGATCCCCTTGGGGACCCCGGTGGTGCCGGAGCTGTAGATAATGTTGAACGGGTCGTCCAGCGACGGCTTATGGTCCGGCGCGCTGCTGTCCGGCTCGCCCAGCCAGTCCTCGAAGGCCAGCCAGCCGTCGGCCTGGAAATCCAGGCTGATGCGGGTGTCCTTATCGATATGGTCGAGCCGGTCGAGCAGCGGCTCGATCAGCGAGCGGTGCTTGGCGGAAACGAACAGAAAGCGGGCGTCGCAATCGTTGACCATCAGCGCCAGGGTGTCGCCGGCGGCCATGCCGGACAGCGGCACCATGCAGCCGCCGGCGGTGAGCGTGCCCATGAACAGGGTCAGGTAGCGGGCGCTGTTCTCGGACAGGCCGGCCACGGTCTCCCCCCGACGCAGGCCGGCGGCGCGCAGGCGGTTGGCGACCCGGTTCACGTTATCCACGAACTGACGCCAGGTAAGCATGCCGGTTTCGTCGTAGACCGCCGGTTTGTCCGGCTGGGCCGCCGCCAGGGCCTGGAGGCGTTCGGGGACGGATACAAAGGCCTCCGCGTCCATGGTGGGCGCGTAGACGGGCATCGCTTCACTTACCGCGGTCATGGGTCTCTCCCGATTCAATGGAATTCCGTCAAAGTGGAATTTTGTTTTAAATTTGGCCAGGAAGCATACTCTTCGGTATGTCCGGGCTCAATACTGACCGGTCACGCTCCGCCAAAGACCGCTCGACCAAAGGCTAATAACCCCTTTGCGCGGGGGCATGCTAGTTGTCTCGTGAGAGGCTTGCGGGGCCTGTCGCCGCGCGGCCATCGCCAATAACAACAATCTGGGGAATCGTCATGGGACTTAAAAAGAGCATGGGCGTCGTCGTCACCTGCTTGCTGGCGATCGCCGCGCACGCGGCCACACCGGTGAAGCTCGGCCTCAATTACCCGCACACCGGCGAATACAGCGAAGAGGGGCTGATGCAAAAGCGCGGCGCCCTGATGGCCATTGACGAGATCAACGCGGCGGGCGGGGTGCGTGGCCGCCCTCTGGAGTTGATCGAGAGGGACTCCGCCTCCCAGGCGGAGCGGTCCCGGCGCAACGTCGACGAGCTGGCCGCCGAAGGCGCCGCGATGCTATTCGGCGGCTCGTCCAGCGGTGTTGCTATCGCCGCCAGCAAGCAGGCGCGCAAACACGATCTGCTGTACTTCGGCACTCTCACCTATTCCAACGACACCACCGGCAAGGACGGCCACCTGGGCATGTTCCGCGAGTGCTACAACGCCTGGATGGCGGCGCGGGTCCTCGGTGACTACCTCAAGCGCGAATACCAGGACAAGACCTACTTCTACGTCACCGCCGACTACACCTGGGGGCACACCACCGAGGCGTCCATGCGGGAATTCACCGACAGCAAGGATAAGGTCCGCCACGGCTCGGTGCTGGTGCCGTTTCCCGGCGGTCGCTACCACGAAATCGAAGAGGCCCTGCAGGCGGCGGCGGACAGCGACGCGGACGTGCTGGTGATGGTGCTGTTTGGCGAACAGATGGTGCGCGGCATGACCATCGCCCAGCAGAAGAAGCTGCCCGAGCGCATGCAGATCGTGGTGCCCAACCTGACCCTCAGCATGGTGGAGCAGACCGGTCCGTTCATCATGGCCGGGGTGATCGGCGCCGCGCCCTGGACCTGGAACGTGCCCTACGAATATGGCTATGAGCGCGGTCAGCGGTTCGTGGAGGAATTCTCCGAGCGCTACCGCACCCGGCCCTCCACCTCGGCGGCGTCGGCTTACAGCATCGTCTACCAATGGAAAGAGGCGGTGGAGCGCGCCGGCGGGTTCGACTCCAGCGGCGTGCGGCGCGCCCTGGAGGGTCACCGTTACACCTTGCTCAAGGACGAACAGCAATGGCGTGCCTTCGATCACCAGAACGTGCAAAGTGTCTACGCCATGCGGATCAAGTCCCGCGATCAGGTCATGAGGGACGAGTATCGGCAGAATTTCTTTGAGATCATCAGCCGCATGTCCGGCGAGGACGCCGCCATCAAGCGCAACCAGTGGATGGCCGAACGGCGCCGTGCCGGCATGCCCCCACAACTTGAATAGGAGTTTTCATGAGCGAGCGCTTCCGCTTCCGTTTCCGGGTTCGCTACAACGAATGCGACGCCCAACTGGTGGTGTTCAATGCCCGCTACGCGGACTACGTGGACCTGGCCATGACCGAGTTCATGCGTGCCCTGGGGCGCGACTACAACGCCTTGCTGGCCCGCGGGCTGGACAATCAGGTGGTGAAAATGACCCTGGAATGGCAGGCGCCGGCGCGGTTCGACGACACCATCGAAGTGCGCGTGCGCACGCTGAAGGTGGGTAACAGCTCGTTCACTCTGGAGCACGAACTGGTGAATGCGGAAAGCGGTGCCACCCTGTGCCGGGCGGAAGTGGTCTACGTGCTGATGACCACCGAACCGTTCGAGAAAACCACGGTGCCCGATGATCTGCGGGCCGCCCTGCTGGAGGGCGCGCCCGGGAAGATCATCGACCAGAGTGGGGGTTTCCGGGAAGCGACTTAGTCGCTGACTTTCAGAACCACCTTGCCCTTGGCGCGGCGTGAGCTAAGCGCCGCCAGGGCGTCTTCATACTGCTCGAAGGGGAACACCTCGCTGACGCGCGGGTTGATCTTGCCCTCGGCGAACAGCTGCATGAGCTCTTTCACGTTCTGAATGTGCTCTTTCGGTTCCTTGGCGGTGAAAGCGCCCCAGAACACGCCCACCACGCTGCAGCCCTTGAGCAGCGTCAGGTTGGCGGGGATCTTGGGAATCTCGCCGGCGGCGAAGCCGACGATCAGGAAGCGGCCGTTCCAGGCCATGTTGCGCAATGCCGGCTCGGTGAACCGGTCGCCCACCGGATCGTAGATCACGTCGATGCCTTGCGGATAGCGGCTCTTGAGCGCGTCCTTGAGGTCTTCATCGGTGTAGTTGATCAGGTCGTCGGCGCCGGCTTCCTTGGCCACCTGCAACTTATCGTCGCTGCTGGCGGCGGCGATCACCTTGGCGCCCATGGCCTTGCCCAGTTCCACCGCGGCCAGGCCCACGCCGCCGCTGGCGCCCAGCACCAGCAGGGTCTCGCCGGGCTGAATGTTGGCGCGCTGCTTGAGGGCGTGATAGCTGGTGCCGTACACCATGCTGAACGCGGCGGCGGTTTCATCCTTCATGCCGTCAGGCACGGGAATCACCCGGCTTTCGCCGATCACCATTTCCTCGGCGAAGGAGCCGTAGCCGGTCAGGCCCATCACCCGCATGCCGGGCTTCAGGTTTTTAACGTCCGGGCCCACCTCGATGATTTCGCCGGCCATTTCGCCGCCCGGTGAAAACGGCAGCTCCGGTTTGATCTGGTACTTGCCTTCAATAATCAAAGTGTCCGGAAAGTTCAGGCCGGCCGCCTTCACCTTCACTTTGACCCCGTCACCGCTCACCTGGGGGGAGGGTACGTCCTCGATCACCAGCTTGTCCGCCGGCCCCAGTTCCTTGCAGAGAATGGCGCGCATGCTTATCTCTCCCGAATAGTGCCTGTTATAAAAATAACGCTGTGAAACGGACACGCTAACGCCGGCCCGTCAATTAAACAAATGCATAAGAATCATCAAACGGCATAAGTGCCGTGCATCATAAGAAATGTGCGTCAGCACTCACTTACTTCGAAGTGGCCGGATCCCGGCAGTTCTTCCACGAGTTGTGCGCCGCACAGTTTGGAGGGGGTGTAGCAGCCGGGGGCCGGTGTCCGGTCCTCGATAAAGCGCCGTACCGCCAGGGCGCCGTCCACGGTCAGCGCGTAGCCGTTGGCGGTGCGCAACCGGACCACCCGCTGCTCGCCGGCGCCGTTGCGCGCCTCTCCCCATACATGGGTGGTCAGGCGCGCGCGGGTTTCTTCGTCCGGCCCTTTCACTCGCCGGTCCACCAGCGATTTCAAATACGCTTGAATCGACGGCAGCGACATCAGCGGTCGGGTCACGTTGCCGGCCTTGGCGGCCCAGATCAGCCAGCGCGGCGCCGGCACGAACACCTGAATGTTGTCGATGCCGGTGCTTTGCCAGGCGGTGGTCACATCGCCCCAGGGAATGGTCATGGCCCACTGCGGCCCGGCGCCGAAATCAATGCGCCGCACCTTCCAGCCCAACGGTACCTCGGCCAGGTGCCCCTTGATGCGGGCGCGGCCGCCGTCGGCGAGGGCTTCCACCAGGGTCTTGGCAGTGCCCGGAGAAAGCCCCGAACGCGTGGAAAAGCCCAGCGACAGCTCGCGGGCATCGGGCAGAGCCTCCTTGAGACGCGCGGCCACGCAGTCGGTGGGGATCACATCGAAACCGACCCCCGGGCAGGCAACGATGCCGGCCTGCTCAATACGCGCCGCCTGAGCGAACACATGCTCGAACACGGCCACTTCGCCGGTGATGTCCAGGTAGTGGGTGCGCGCCCGCAGACAGCCTTCCAGCATCGCCCGGCTGGTGCGAGAAAACGGGCCGGCGCAGTGCAGCACCAGATCCACGTCGGCCAGTTCGTCCGCCAGAGTGTCCGGGTCGTCCAGGACAAACACCCGGTACTCCAACCCTTCCTGCTCGGCGAGCGGCGCCACCTTCGCCTCGCGGCGTCCGGCCAGAATCGGCTTCAATCCCTGGCCGCGCGCGGTGCGGGCGATCAGCTCGCCGGTGTAGCCGTTGGCACCGTAGATCATCCAACGCATAGCCATCGCTCCATGGGTGGTGAATTAGGAAAGAGTACTCCCCCGCTACGGTAGATAACACTGCCCGGACCTTTCTACGAAGCGGCCTTTGTGGGAGCGGGCCCGCTCCCACCAGGCCCGCTCCTGCAAGCGCTTCACCCTCAGCGGTGGTTGGTGAACTCCACCACCTGCTGGAAGGTGGGCCGGTTCTGCCAGTGGATGGCCGGTACCGAAGAGAGCCCGATGGCGCGGTGCTGGATGGCGTCGGCGCTTTCGTCCACGTCCCAGTTGTCCCGATTCGCCAGGCCGCCGAGATCGTCCAGGGCCAGTGTCAGGCTTTCGGAGAGGGCGGCGCGGCAGGCCTCCGCCGTGTCGCCGCCGGCGCAGCGCAGTCGCTGATAGTGCTGTTCGCTCTCGCCCAGGGCCTGCTCCAGCACCCGCTCCAGGTAGCCGTAGTAGCCATTCTGGTAGGCCGAGCCCATGGCGCCGGGGGCGTTATCGCGACCCACCAGCGACACATTACCGGCATCGGTGTTTTCCAGGGCGGTGACTTGTGGCAGCAGCGTTTCGATCATGCGGGTGTACCAGGCGTCCATCAGCGCCACTTCCGCCTGGGCGTCGTATTCGCCGTCGCCGTCCCGGTCACGGCGGTAGGCACCGCCGTCCACCCAGGCCTGCATCATCTCCACCACCGAGGCTTCATCGCCGGTGACTGGCGTGCTTTGCAACAGCGCCAGGGCCTTGGGCAGCACTTCCTGGCCACGCAGGTCGACCACCGCCGCGTCGCCCATGGCCTCGACCATGTTGGCCCGGGTCACGCTGCCCTGTTGCACCAGGTCGCGCAGGCGCACGTCGAGCATATCGTTGCGGTGCGCGGAGCCGTAGGTGGCGTTGGCGTCGGCGGCCCACCAGTCCCGGGCGGGCCGGTTGTTCCAGCTGGCCAGGTAGCCGCGCTCCGGGTTGGCGTCGTTGGGGTGCGCTTCCAGGTCGATAAAGCCCTGCCAGTCGAACTGGCCGTTGCCCCAGCTGGGCAATTCCGGGTGCACGCCGGCGGCGCGGCGCGGGTATAGCCCGGAGTGGAAGAAGGCGATATCGCGGTCGTCGATGTAGAACCAGTTAAAACTGCCGGTGGTGTTGTTGAACACCTCCTGGAAGCTGCGCACGTCGTGGACGTCGTTGCGGGTCGCTTGCAGGAACGGCAGCGCGGTATCCAGCTCGGCGAAATAAGTGCTGCGCTGGCGGGTCACCGCCACCGGCTGGCCGGCCACGGTGGCGAAGCCGATCACCGGCCCGTACTCGGCGGTGCGGATCACCCGGCGCTGCACCGCCACGTTCTGGCCGATGGTGGCCGGGTCGTCGGTGGGCACCGCCAGGTTCCAGCGCGCCGCCCAGGTGTCATCGATCACATCAAACGGTCGGCACTGGCCGCCCACCTGATAACCGCCTTCCCCGTGGGCCGGCGCTTCGGTGGGCTGGCACAGCCGCACCACGCGCACATCGGTGAGGTCCGAGCTGCCCGAAGTGGCGCTCCAGGCGAAATCCGGGCCCCGCCCGATCACCACATAGGGCAGGCCGGTGAAGGTCATGCCACGGGTGTTGATGTCGCCGCCGTGCACCGACATTTCCAGCAGCAATTGCGGCACGAAATAGCTGGTTTGAGGGCCGAAGACCGCCAGCGGCCGGCCGCTGGCGCTGTGTTCCGCGTTCAGCAGCAGGGCGTTGGAGATGGCGTTGGGGAAGCCGTCGCGCAGGCCCGCCACGCCTTTCGCCAGCCGGTCCACCCGCTCGCGCACGGCCAGCCGCTGGGCGTCACTCAGTTCGCCGGGCAGGGCGGTGGGTTCGGGGGTGTCGCGCCACAGCTTGTCCATCTCAATGGTCACCCGGGCCCAGCGGGCCGCCAGGTTCGGTTCGCCGTCGGGGAGATCGGAAGACGCCAGCGACAGCAGGCCGCCAAGCAGCTCGCCGACCGCGTCCAGCAAGCCGCCCACGGCGCCGGTGCCCGGCAGGGCCGGCACATTGCCGATCGCGGTGGGGCAGGTGGGCTGGCCCGGGCGCCCGCAGGGCTCGGTGGTCAGGGGCTGGTAGCTCTGGAAGGAACCGGTGTCGAACAGTACCGCGCCCGGGAAACGGCCGGCCAGTTCACCGGACAGCGGGCACAGGGTTTCGTCGACCTCCGGCGGCGATTGGGTGGCGAAGCGCCGCTCCGTGGTGACCGAGGATTCGTCGTCGGTGGCGTGCCGCAAGTCGCGCCACAGTTCGCAGGCCGCCTGGTCGGAGCCGGTTTGTTCGCGCAGTGCCTGCAGCAGCAGCACGTTGTCGTGCTCGCCGCCGCCGCCACCGGCGAAGATGCCCTGGATCAGAGTGGCGATGGCCACCACATCCTCGATCACGAAGGGTTCCAACTGCACGCCCAGGCCCACGTACTCGATGGGCGCCTTGAGCAGGCCGCTTTGTACGTCCTCCACGTACTTGTTCAGGCCGGCCACATAGTGCACGGCGTCCTGATAGATCTGCGCGCCGTCATCGCCGAAGCGGGCCACCGCGTTGGCGATCTGCTCGGTGCGGTCTTCCTCCCGGTAGGGCGCGTCCACCGCGATGTCGCGGTCGAAGGAGAAGTCCGCCGGACCGAGGAACCGGGACAGTTCGCCGCGCCCGGCGCGGCGCAGCACGTCAAGAAGGAACAGACGGTCCGCGCCGGTCACGTAGCCGGTGCCGAACAGGGCGTCGGGACGGCTGTCGCCGAAGATGTGCGGCACGCCGAAGCGGTCGCGTTTGATCTCCACGCTGCGGTTGCCCGCCGCCACGGTGATTTCGCTCTCCCAGTCGCCGGCGTCCGGGGCCAGCAGGGAGGCGTCCTTGAAGTAATCGGTGAGCTCGCCGTCGGTAAGGCCCTCGGGGCTGCGCACCAGGGCGTCATAGAGGTCGAGCTGGTCGTCGAAGTGCGGCTCTTTGCTGAGTGCCGGCACCAGCCCGGTTTCGGCCACCAGATCGTCGAGCAGTGTGCTGATCAGATCCGACAGGCCGGGGATGTCGGCGGTCAGGTTGCTCAGACCGCCGTTGTCGTCCTGCCCGGGGGGCAGGATGTTGAGCACCCGGCCGTAGTCCGCGAAGGGCGCGCTGACCTGGGAAGGCCGTTGTTCCGGCAAGGGGGGTTCGGAGGGTTCCTCCGGTTCCGGTTCCGGTTCCGGCTCCGGTTGCGGCGCCGGGGTGTTGGGGCTGGGGTCGCCGCCGTCGCTGCCGCCTCCGCCACCGCAGGCACTGAGAAAAAGGGCCAGCAACACGCTGAGCATCAGTCGAAGAATCATACCGCCTCCCGGTTATTGTTTTATGGGCGTCTAGGGGTTTTCTCCAACATTGGCACGATGGTGCAGGCCTTGGGAGGCGAAGCTACAAAAAGCAGCGAATTGCTACCTGCGGTTAAAGAGCAACGGCTTTCATATTGACAGTGCTCAATGGCGGGTTTGATGATGAAATGACCAGCGCCCGGCCAGGAGGACAACAATATGAATACGGCGGCGATGAAGGTGGAATGGCGGGATACCCGCCGGTACTGGTGGTTGCTCAGCACGTTGACGATGCTGTTGCCGGTGGGCGCGGCACTGATGGTTGAGCTTACCGGCTGGCCGCTGATGTGGTGGTTCGGCTTCCTGTTCGTGTTCGGGGTGATCCCCCTGTTCGACGTACTCCTCGGTGAGGAAAGCGCCAACCCGCCGGAAGACCGGGTCGCCGAGCTGGAGCGGGACCGCTATTACCGCTACGCGGTGTATATCTCCGTCCCCATGCTGTACGGCGCTTTCGTCTATGCCGCCTGGGTGGCCGGCACCTGGGCGCTGCCCTGGTACAGCTATCTGGGGCTGGCGATTTCCACCGGCTGCGCCACCGGCATCGCCATCAACACCGGCCATGAGTTGGGCCACAAGAACGATCGTCTGGAAAAGTGGCTGGCCAAGCTGGCGTTGGCGCCGGTGTTCTACGGGCACTTCTTCGTCGAGCACAACCGCGGCCACCATGTGCGGGTGTCCACGCCGGAGGACCCGGCTTCGTCCCGTTTCGGTGAAACCTTCTGGGAATTTCTGCCGCGCACCGTGCTGGGCAGCCTGCGATCCGCCTGGCATCTGGAGAAACAGCGCCTGGAGCGCCAGGGCAAATCAGTCTGGCATTGGCGCAATGACAACCTACAGGCCTGGGGCCTGTCGGTGCTGCTGTGGGGTGCGTTGATCGTCTGGCTGGGCTGGGCGGTGTTGCCGTTTCTGCTTCTCCAGTGTCTGTTCGGTTTCCAACTGCTGGAAGTGGTGAACTACCTGGAGCACTACGGCTTGTTGCGGCAGAAGAAAGAGAATGGGCGCTACGAGCGGTGCCGGCCGGAGCACTCCTGGAATTCCAACCGGCGGGTGACCAACATCTTTCTGTATCAGTTACAGCGTCACTCGGACCATCACGCGTATCCGACGCGCAGTTATCAGGCCCTGCGGCATTTCGACGAGTCGCCACAGTTACCCGGTGGCTACGCGTCGATGATTCTGCTGGCGTGGATACCGCCGCTGTGGTTCCGGGTGATGGACCATCGCGTGGTCGCGCACTATGACGGCGACATGAGCCGCGCCAACATCAAACCGTCGATCCGCGACCGGGTGCTCGATGGTTAGTGGTGTTTTTCCAGGTGGGCGAGCACGTTTTCGAGCCGGTCCACCAGCACCTTGTTGATGCTCTTTTCCAACACCCGGCCCAGCTCGTCGTTGACCACCGCCTCGGCGAGCGGGCGGATGCGGGTGATGAACTCCGCCAGGCGCGCCACGTCCTCGCCTTCAGGCAGGCTGTTGGGGCCGTACTTCTCGTCCACCAGGTGTTCGACGATCATATCGATGAAGCGCTCGGCCAGTTTATCCACTTCCTGGCGCACCAGCCGTACGTGGGTCAGCACCGCGTCCAGCGGCACGCCGTTTTCCACCAGCTCCTTGCCGGCGTTGTAGATGCGCGGATAGGGCACGCGCAGGCGCATACCCTCGGGGATCATGTAGCCCAGCGACACCGCCTTGGTCATCACTTCCGGGGTGATGTCGTCGCCGAAATCGTCGATCAGATCCTGATAATCCTTGTAGGAGGGCACCTCCGGGTTTTGCCAGGAGGTCACCGCCACTTCCAGTCCGAGGATGTCGTTCAGATCGCGCCCTTGCTCCCAGGCGCTTAACAGGTCGCGGATATTGTTGAGCGTATAGCCGCGCTCGAGCAGCGCGCCGATGATTTTCAGGCGCGCCAGATGCACATCGGTGTAGATGCCGGTGCGGCCGCGCTTTTCCGGGGGCGGCAACAGGCCCCGGTCCTGATAGGCACGCACATTGCGTACCGTGGAGCCGGCTTCCCGGGCCAGTTGGTCAATGGTGAATTCCTGGCGCTTTTCCAGCTCCGGAAGTTCGCCTTTGCCCTCGGGCGCGCTTTGCTTGAGGCGGCGCAGAATCGCCGCCGGGGATTTCCGTGAAGAACTCATGAGCGCGATGATAGACCGGTTGCCGGCCCGGTGCCATGCATCCCGGACGCGGTGCTCACGGCGCCACGTCCAGACGCGCCAGGCGGCGCGCCAGCCCGGGAGCCCAGCGCCCGATCAGGCGCATGCCGCTCGCCTCCACGCTTACCGGTACCTCGGCGCGGTTGCCCTGCACCGCGTCGACGATGGCGCGGGCCACCCGGTCGGCGGTGAAGCCGCGTTTGTGATACAGCCGTTGGGCGGCATCGCGGCGGCGGGTTTGTTCCTGGTCGTCAACGCCGACGAAACGGGCGCGCCCGGTGATCGGCGTATCAATGATGCCCGGGCAGATCGCCGACACGCCGATACCCTGCTCCGCCAACTCCGCGCGCAGACATTCGGTGAGCATCAGCACCGCGGATTTGCTGGTGGCGTAGGCCGGCAGCGCCCGGGACGGCAGATAGGCGGACGCCGAGGACACGTTGACGATATGCCCGCCCTTGGCCTGGTCGACCATCTGCCGGGCGAACAGCCGGCAGCCGTGAATCACGCCCCACAGGTTTACGTCCAGCACCTGCTTCCAGTCCTGCACGGTGGTGTCCAGCAGCGGCCCGGCGAGGCCGATGCCGGCGTTGTTGACCACCACGTCCGGGGCGCCCAGCTCCTTGTCCACGTAGCGCGCCAGCGCTTCCATGGAGCGGCTGTTACCTACGTCGGTCTTGCGGCTCAGCGCCTGGCCACCGGCGTCCTGGATGCGCTGCGCGGTGCGCGCGGCGGAATCCGGATCAATATCGGTGCAGAGGACGGTGGCGCCCCGGGCGCCGAACGCCAGCGCGGTCTGCTCGCCGATGCCCGAACCGGCGCCGGTGATCACCACCAGCTTGCCGCTGTCCGGCCCGTCGCCGGCGGTCACCCGGGCGCGCCGCAGGGCTGCGTCGGCGGGCGCCCCTTCGATGTGGGCGATAAAGGCTTTCAGATAGCGGGCGGTCAGCGGCGCGTGGCCGAGCAGCGGCCCCCAATGGCCGGTGTTCAACTCCCGGCGCCACAGCTGGCCGGTCCAGGGCGCCACGCTGTCCAGCAGCGCCGGGCCCACGTAGCGGTCACGGCGGGCTACCAGCAGTTGCACCGGCACCGTGGTACGCCGCTCCCCGGGGTGCAGCAGGCGCGGCAGCATATTGGCGCGGTACAGCGCCACGCCCTGGGCGCCGTCCCGGCTCTGGGTGGCGCTGATCGGCGCACTGACGCCCTCGGTGCGCTTGAGCAGATCGGGCCAGGCGTCGCCGAGGCCGAGTTTCCACGCCATGGGTGCCAGGGCGGGAACATGGAAAGCGCCGATGTACCAGCTTTTCGCCAGCTGCCGCAGACTCGCCGTCAGATCGCCGGCGCCGGTGGCGCGCAGGTTGTGGCCAACATGATCCAGGCAGGGCCCGGACAGGCTGGTGTAGGAGGCAATGCGCTTCTCCGCGCCCGGTTCGGTGACCGCCTCCCAAGACTGAATCGAGCCCCAGTCATGGCCCACCAGATGCACCGGCCGGCCCGGGCTCAGCGCGTCGATGACCGCGAACAGATCGTCGCGCAGTTCTTCCAGGCGGTAGGCCCGGCGGGCGCGGGGCGAGGACGAGGCGCCGGCGCCGCGCACGTCATAGGTGATCAGGTGATAGTCGTCACCGAGCGCCTTGGCCACCGCGTCCCAGACGTCGCCGTTATCGGGGTAGCCGTGCACGAACAACACCGCCGGGCCCTCCGGGTTGCCCCGCCGGCGGGTCGCCAGATTGATGCCGTCGCGAATCACGGTGCGGTGATGCCACTCTTCCATGGGGTTGTCTCTCGTCGAACTTACTGTGGAAAGAAACGTTTACACCGTTTGATGTAACAGTCAAACAATGCCGTTGGCCGCTTGATCCGGCCGGAGCGTAGTTTGGGTCAATCTCGTTGAATTCTTGTTATAACCTCGCCGGTGACGTCGAATCGAGCGCCGTCTTGTCGTAGTCTTCACGCATTAATGCCGTGCGACCCCTTAGCGTACGGTGGCTTCGTGCACTGATTCAAAGGAGGAGAGCGTGCCTTTACACCGTCTCACGTCCACGGCCCTGGCGGGTCTGTTGTCCTTGGTCATGCTGCTGCTGGCGGCACCGTCTTTTGCTCAGGAGGGCGGCGCCTCGAGCGACCCCGCCTACGGCACCCTGGCGGATCTGATCGAAGACGAATCCTCGCGCAACGCTCTGATCGAGGAGCTGCGAGCCCTGCAGGCCGCCCGTGCCAGCGTTGAACAGGAAGGCCCGGTCCCCGCGGATCAGATCGCCGCGGAATCCCCCAGCGATCAGAAGCCCGAAGAAGTCTCCTTCGCCCGCCGCATGGCCGCCACCACCGGCAATCTGGCCGCCACCATGGGCGATCAGTTCGTGGCCCTGGGGGCCGCCCTGGGCGGCCTGGTGGGCGCCGGTCAGGCGCGTGCCGACGAAGCCGTGGCCGGCGAGGTGAACCTGCAGGAAGTGGGCGCCGCGGCGGTGAATCTGGGCATTCTGGTGATCGCCACCTTCGTGGTGTTCTTTGTGCTGCGCGCCATCGCGTCGCCCGCTTTCCGGGCGTTCAGCGCCTGGGCCCGGCGCGGCTCGGAAAAGTTCGCCATGCTGCGGACCATCGTCGCCGTGGCGGTCGCCGCCCTGGTGGACGTGATTGTCGTGGGGTTGGCCTACGTGGCCGGCGGCTTCGTGTCCTCGTTGCTGGTGAACGAAGTGAATGCCGATGCCACCCGGCTGGCGCTGTTCCTGAACGCCTTCCTGGTGGTCGAGCTGGTCAAAGCGGCCCTGCGGATGGTGTTCTCCTCCGGGTACGAAGGCCTGCGCCTGATGCCGGTGGGTGCCGGTCAGGCCCGTTACGCCAACCGCTTTCTGGCCAATCTGGCCGGCTTCATCGGTTACGGCATGCTGGTGCTGGTGCCGATCCTGAACTTCCACATGTCCACCGTGCTGGGTACCGCCGTGGGCACCCTGGTGATGCTGCTGGCGTTGCTTTACGCGGTGGCGGTGATCCTCAAGAAGCGCACCGTGCTCCGTGACCGGCTGCTCGACAAGGCCGACCAGACCAGCGGCCCCGGCCGCGTGGCGCTGGGCGTCAGCGCCCGCCTCTGGCATCTCGTGGCCCTGGCCTATGCGTTGATGGTGTTCGTCGTGACCGTGGTCAACCCGGAAACGGCGCTGCCCTATGTCGCCCTGGCGACCCTGGAAACCCTGATCTATGTGGGCGTCGGGTTGCTGGTTTCGGTGGTGCTGACGCAGCTGATCGGTAAGGAAATCCAGCTTTCCGACCGTATCAACGAAAAGCTGCCGCGCCTGCAAGCACGGGTGAACACCTACGTGCCCACCGGTCTTAAGGTGATCCGCGCTCTGATTCTCGCTCTGGTGGTGATTCTCTCTCTGGACGCCTGGGAGGTGTACGACCTGGCCGCTTGGTACGCCACCGCCGCCGGCGCCCAAACCGTGGGTGTCGTGATCCATATCCTGGTGATTCTGGCGGTGGCCGCGGCGGTCTGGATCGGTATCGCCAGCCTGCTGGAACACAAACTGACCCCGGCCGAGGGCGCCGACCCGGCCACCGTGGCCCGTGCCAACACCCTGATGGGCCTGTTTCACACCACCCTGGCGATCGCCATTATCATCATGACGCTGATGATCGTGCTGGCGGAAATCGGCATTAATATCGGCCCGCTGATCGCCGGCGCCGGTGTGCTCGGTCTGGCCATCGGTTTCGGTGCTCAGAAGCTGGTCCAGGACGTGATCACCGGGGTCTTCATTCAGCTGGAAAACGCCATGAACACCGGCGACTTCGTCACCGCCGGCAGCAATTCCGGTACGGTCGAGCGGGTCGGCATCCGCTCGGTGGCGCTGCGTGACCTGGCCGGCACCTACCACATCGTGCCGTTCTCCTCGGTGGACGCGGTGTCCAACTACACCCGTGAATACGGCAACCATGTGGGCGAGTACGGCATCGGCTACCGCGAAAGCATCGACGATGCCATCGTCCAGCTGGAGGCCGCCTTCGAAGAGCTCAAGGAAGGTCCGCACAAGGACAACATCCTGGCGCCGATGACGGTGGCCGGCGTTACCGCCCTGGCCGACAGCTCGGTGAATATCCGCGTGGTGATCAAGGCCGCGCCGGGTATGCAGTGGGCCGTGGGCCGCGCCTACAACCGGCTGGTCAAGATCTACTTCGACAAGGCCGGTATCGAGATTCCGTTCCCGCATACCACGCTGTACTTCGGCGAGGATCGGGACGGCAATGCACCGCCGGCCAACGTGCGCATGCTTGGCGACGAGCGCGTGGTGGACACCCAGCCGGGCAACGGCCCGTCCGCCGACCGCTCCGAGTAACCCGGTGCGGTCCGCGACTTCCGAGAGGTGAGGACACCTCCATCGGGGGGCGCGGGTCTGTGTTCTGCCCTTCCGGGAACGCCGTGAATACGTCCCTGTAGGCTCCCTGTCGAACGTCCTGTTCTCCAGGGTCCCGGAAGGGCAGAACACAGACCCGCTCCGGGGTGGCTGCTGGCGCCCCGGGTTATCGCTGGCGCTGGCCCCTTCTACGAAGCTCCTATCGTGACCGGGCACTGTTACTACAAAGGCCGCTTTGGTAGCCGCGCTGGCCGCTTGCTTCCCAGGGAGGTTCGGTCTCGGTGTCCGTGTCCAGGACTGTGTGAGGCAGGGAGCCGATCCGGTCCGCCGCTGCGGCAAGCCTACAGGGACGTATTCACGGCGGGTCCTGGACACGGACACCGAGACCGAACCGGGCTACGGAGTCATAGCACCGGCTTACCCGCCAAAACCCGATGAACGAAAAAAAGCCGGCGGGGAGCCGGCTGAGGAATGATCGCGTCGCGATCCGGGAAAGCAGAAGGGGTAGCGAGGCGGTCAGGCCGCCTCGTCCAGCGCGTGGGCCACCAGCTCGTCGAACTGCTCCAGGAACTCACGGTTATCGTGGTCCCAGGGGTGGAAGCCGGGCTTGAACCAGTCCAGCCACGCCTTGGCGCTGTAGCGGAAAATGCCTTTCTTGCCCAGGCTGTGGCGCAGCACCGCGCGCCAGCCCTTGCCGTCGAACAGGCCGCCGCTGACGCGCACGTTGTGCAGATAGAACGGCAGGAACAGGGCGAAGAACACACTGGTGGAGAACACCAGCGCGAAGCTGCGCATGGCGTAGGCGCTGATTTTGTCGTCGCCACCCACCGCCAGCTGGTAGACATCGAAGGCCACCGCTTTATGCTCGGTCTCTTCCAGGGCGTGCCAGTTCCACAGGGCGCGGTAGCCCTCGTCGGAGCCTTCCATGATCTCCGGCAGGCTGAGCAGCCCGTCCGCGAGGATCGCGGTCAGATGCTCCAGGGCCACGGTGCCGGACAGCTGAAAGGACGCGGGGGTGTATTTCTGGACCGCCTTGAGCAGATTGTCGACCAGCCGCTCCTGGGCTTCGATGGGCACGCCGGCGTCGTTGACGAAGCCGTTGTACTCTTCGTGCTCGCGGCCGTGCATGGCTTCCTGACCAATGAAGGCGGTGACCGCTTTCTTCAGCTCCGGGTCCTGGACGACATCGCGATACTGGCGCACGCTGTCGATGAAGAAGCGTTCGCCAACCGGGAAAAACAGGCTCAGGGTATTGAGAAACTGGCTCACGTTGCGCCCGTCCTGGTGCCAGGTCAGCGCTTTGCTGGGGTTCAGCTTGAAGCGCAGGTTCCGGCGGGTGGGCAGTATGTTGATCGCCATGGTTAAGTACCTCTGATAATTGTTACATTGATCGATGATACATTCGCCCCCGTGTGGGGCAAGTGGCCCTTGGTTAAGGAAGGCATGTCGTGACGGCAAATAAACAAGAAAAGGCAAATCGTTTACTTGAGGCCCTGATTGCCCATCTCAGCGCGTCCCTGGACCCGGACCGCGTGGACGACTGGCTGGAACAGGAGCTGGACGCCCTGCTTGATCAGGCGGATAAGCTGCGGCTTGGCGAAGTGGTCACCGCCGAGCAGATCGACGTGACGGTGCGCAAGTACGCCGTGCAGATGGAACTGGGCGGAGGCATCCCGGAGCTGGTGGGTGAGATGGTGGACCGTCTCTATAACCATGGCATTCAGGGAGAGCGCCGGGTTGGCGAGCTGGTGGATGAGAGCACGGTGGCCGCCCTGGTCGACAAGATACTGGAAATTCCCTTGTCCCGGCGCGGCGTGGGCTGGCTGAGCAGCAACCCGGTTTTGCTGGCGCTGCTTGCCGGCGGCGCCCATCTGGGGCTCAAGACCTGGTTGCACCAGGGTATTCCGGAAAGCCTGCGTGGTCTGGTGGGCCGGCGGTTACCGCCGCGTTGGCGGGCCAGCCTGGAGATCCGCCTGCAGGAGTGGTTGCTGGAGCGCACCGAGGCGTTGTTGTCCGATCCCTGGCTGTACAGCGACGATAACCTGGGTGAGTTGCGCGAGCTGGTGTTGGTGGCCTGGCAGGATTTCGCCGAGCGCCCGGTAACCGAACTGCGCGAGCTGCTCAGCAGCGAGGACATTCAAGAGCTGTTCGTGATCGGCTACGACTTCTGGCGGGAGTTCCGGCACAGCGATTATTTCGCCACCATGCTGGATACCGGCATCAATGCCTTCTTCGACAAGTACGGGGACACTACCCTGCGCGACCTGATTGAAGAAGTGGGCATCAAGCGCGATGACCTGCTCGACGACGCCCGCCGTTTCGCGCCGCCGGTGTTGCGGCTGCTGCGTGAGCGCGGTCTGCTGGATGCCTGGTTGCGCCGTCATTTGGCGCCGTTCTTCGAGAAGCCGGAAACCCTGGCGATACTCGACGAATAGCCGCCGCGCGGCTAGGCGGGGCCGTCCCCGGCCCGGCCACGTTGCTGGCGGGAGAGGATATCGTGGAGTTCGTCCTCCGGCACCGGCCGGCTGATCAGGTAGCCCTGAATGCTGTCGCAGCCCATTTCGCGAAGGATATTCAGGTGCTGTTCGGTTTCCACCCCTTCCGCCACCACGCTCATGGTCAGGCTGTGCGCCATTTCGATGATGGCCCGGGTGATGGCCGCGTCATCCGGGTTGTCCGCCAGGTCGGTGATGAAGGTCCGGTCGATCTTGAGCGTGTCCACCGGGAAGCGCTTCAAGTAGTTGAGCGATGAGTAACCGGTGCCGAAGTCGTCCAGGGACAGGCCCACGCCGCGGGCGCGCAGACGTTCCAGCAGCGCGATGTTCTGATCCATGTCTTCCATGATCAGGCTCTCGGTAAGCTCCAGCTCCAGCAATTCCGCGGGCAGGCCGGTGAGCGCGAGGATACGGTCCACCACGTCCGCCAGATTGCCTTTGCGGAACTGATGGGCGGACAGGTTCACCGACACGCGGATATCGCCCAGCCCCTGTTCCAGCCACTGCCGGGCCTGGCGGCAGGCACGTTCCAACACCAGCTCGCCGATCGCCGAAATCAGGCCGGACTCTTCCGCCAGCGGAATGAACTCGGACGGCGGCAGCAGCCCCATGGTCGGATGCTGCCAGCGCACCAGCGCTTCCACCGATGAAATGCGGCTGTCCGCCAGGTCCATCTTGGGCTGGTAATGGACCACGAATTCATTCTTGAAGATGGCCTTGCGCAGGCTGGTTTCCAGTGCCAGTTGCTCCACCGAGGCCATCTGCATGCCGGTGCGGTAAAACTGGAAATTATTGCCGCCGCTGCGTTTCGCCTGATGCACCGCCATTTCCGCCTGGTTGATCATCGATTGCGCTTCCTGCCCGGGATGGGGGAACACGCTGATGCCGATACTGGCGCCCAGCAGCAGTTCGTGGCCGTCGATCAGGAACGGCTTTTTCATCATGTTGATCAGTTTCTGGCAGAGCACGCCGATCTGCGCTTCGGCGCCGCAGTTCTCCAGCACCAGGGTGAACTCATCACCGCCCACCCGGGCCAGGTTTTCGTCGTTGACGCCGCACCGGCAGATGCGCTCCGCGGCAAGCTTGAGCAGGCGGTCGCCGATTTCATGGCCGAGGCTTTCGTTGATCGGTTTGAAACGATCCAGGTCGATCATCAGCAGCGCGGCCTTCTCCCGATTCAGCCGGGCCAGCGTCAGCGCCCGCTGCAGGCGCTCGCGGAACAGCGCCCGGTTGGGTAATCCGGTGAGCCGGTCGTAGTTGGACAGGAATTGCACGCGTTCCTCGGCTTCCTTGCGCGAGGTGAGATCGGAGAGCATCCCCACATAGCGGATCACTCTTTGCTTCTCGTCCAGTACGCTGCTGATTTGCAGCCATTCAGGGAAGGGCTCGCCGTTGCGGCGCCGTTCGTTGATCTCGCCCTCCCAGAACCCGGTACGGCGCAGTGCCAGCGTAATCGCGCGGTAGGTGCTGCGGTTGCGGTCGATGTGATCGGTATCGGCAATGGTGCGGCCCAGCACGTCATGCTCGGGATAGCCGGTGATCTGCTCGAAGCGGGCGTTGACGGCCAGGAACTGGAAGTTGCGGTTGAGGATAAAAATGCCTTCCGGCGCGTTCTCGAACACCGTCGCCGCCAGCCGCTGCTGTTCCTGAGCTTCGCGCGCGGCGGTGATGTCCCGCCGGGTGCCGATCATGCGCAGGGCCCGGCCCTTGTCGTTCCATTCCACCACCCGGCCCTCGTCCTCGATCCAGCACCAGGGGCCGCCGGCGTGACGCAGGCGGTAAATGGCGTGGTAGCGATCGGTTTCGCCCTTGAAGTGGGCGATCATCGCGCGGCGGATGGTGGGGAAATCGTCCGGGTGCACCAGTTGCTGCAGATCACCGAAGAAGTTGCGGAAGTACTCGCTTTCATAACCGAGCAGGCGGTCGAAATTGGTGTGGTAGTTGGTCCCGGTCATCAGGTTCCAATCCCACAGCCCGATGTTGCTGGCATCCAGCGCCAGCTGCAGGCGTTCTCCGGTGGCGCTCAATTCCCGGTTGGCCTGTTCCAATGCGCGGGTGCGGTCGCTGACCATGGACTCCAGGCGGTCGTTGGCTTCTTGCAGCCGCCGCCGCGCTTCCTTGCGTTCCATGATCTCGTCGGCGAGCTTTTCGTTGAGTGCCTCGGCGTTGGCCCGTGCCCGGTCGAGATAATCAATCAGCGCCGTGTTGCTGATCTGGAGGTCCAGGGCCTGGTGGGTGGTCAGGTTGATGCGGCGCGCGGCGACGAACAGAAAGGCCGCGGTGGCCGCCAGCATGGCCGCCAGGGCCGGTTCGTTGTCATTGGCCAGCAGCAGTCCCGCGCAGGCCGGCGCCAACAGGCACAACTGGTACATCAGTACCGTGGGCAGGTGGCTGCTGTACGCCGACAACGCCAGGATCCCCAGGCCGGTGCCCACGCTGCTCATGGTGAGCTGCGACAAGAGCATCGACTCGGAGAGCAGAGTGTCCGTGGGATTGAACAGAAACCCGCCGATACCCATCGCCAGCGCGGTGGCCAGCACGCTCACGGACACCTTGCGGAGATCGGCGCGGTCGCCGTTGCGCGGCGGCCGGTTCAACAGCAGCCAGCTCGCCCGCGCGAGAATCAGCGTGGTGACCACCAGTGCCCATACCAGCAAGGTGGCGCGCGGCACCGGCGAATCCCAGTAAGCCCAGGTCGCCGCGATCACCGCCAGGCCTTCCAGCACATTCATGCCTTTGATCCCGGAGAGGAGATGCTGGCATTGGGCGCGGGTCACGGCCTGCTGCTGCTTGCTTGGTTGTGACTCGAATGCTGTCGACACGGATAATGGTTCCAGGCTCGTAGCCTTGGGCGCTGGTAAGTAAGTCGTTCCCGCCTGTTGCGCGGGAACCCGTAGGCATGGATGGCGCCCGGCTTTTTCTTTGGCAGTTTACCCAGCCCCATCGCTAAGGGAAACCGGATCACCGGGGCTGCGTCACAACCTGCCGCGTCAAAGCGGCGGTTCTGGTAAACTCCGCCGCCATGGATGACGTGACTTCCCTTATCGAAGGCCTTAACCCGGATCAGCGCGACGCGGTGACCGCCGAAGACCGGCATCTGTTGGTGCTGGCCGGTGCCGGCTCGGGCAAGACCCGGGTGCTGGTGCACCGTATCGCCTGGCAGATCGCCACCGAACAGGCGTCGCCGTTCGGCATTCTCGCCGTGACATTCACCAACAAGGCGGCGGCGGAAATGCGCGGCCGGATTGAGCAGCTTCTCGACATGCCCGCCGGCGGCATGTGGGTGGGTACCTTCCACGGTATCGCCCACCGGCTGTTGCGCGCGCACTGGCAGGAAGCGGGCCTGCCTCAGAACTTCGAGATCATCGACGCCGACGACCAGCAGCGTCTGATCAAACGGGTGATCCGTGAGCTGGGGCTGGACGAGCAGCGCTGGCCCGCCCGCCAGGCCACCTGGTTCATCAACGGGCAAAAGGATGAGGGCCTGCGCGCCGCGCACATGGACGTGGCCGGCGGCGACCTGTTTCTGCAAACCATGCAGAAAATCTATCTGGCCTACGAGGAAGCCTGCGCCCGAGGCGGCCTGGTGGACTTCAATGAGATGCTACTGCGCGTGCTCGAGCTGTTCCGCGACAACGACGACCTGCGCGGGCACTATCAGCGCCGTTTCCGCCATATTCTGGTGGACGAATTCCAGGACACCAACGCCATCCAGTACGCCTGGTTGCGGTTGGTCACCAACGCCGACAACGCCGCCACCATCGTCGGTGACGACGATCAGTCCATCTACGGCTGGCGTGGCGCCAAGATCGAGAACATACATAAATTCGGCCGCGACTTTCCGGACACCCGCACGGTGCGGCTGGAACAGAACTATCGTTCCACCGGCACCATCCTCAACGCCGCCAACGCGGTGATCAGCGTTAACAGCGACCGCCTCGGCAAGGAGCTGTGGACCGACGGTGGTGAAGGCGAGCCGATCCGGCTGTACGCCGGGTTCAACGAGGTGGATGAAGCGCGCTTTATCGCCGGTAAAGTGGAAAGCCTGGGACAGCAGGGCATGGCGCGCCGGGAGATGGCGGTGCTGTACCGTTCCAACGCTCAGTCCCGGGTGTTGGAAGAAGCCTTCCTGCAGGCCGGCATTCCTTACCGCATCTACGGTGGTCAGCGCTTCTTCGAGCGGGCCGAGATCAAGAACGCGCTGGCGTATCTGCGTCTGCTCAACAACCGCCGCGCGGACGCCGCCTTCGAACGCGTGGTCAATACTCCCACCCGGGGCATTGGCGCCAAGACGCTGGAAATTCTCCGCGATCTGGCCCGTCAGCGCGGCGTCCCTCTGTGGGACGCGGCGGTGGCGCTGATCAATGAGCGGTTGCTCACCGCCCGCGCCGGCAACGCCTTGCTGGCGTTTCTCAAGCTGGTGGACACCCTGGCCGAGGACACCAAGGAACTGGGTCTGGCGGAAACCGCCGAGCATGTGATCGCCGCCAGCGGCCTGCTGGACCACCACGGCCAGGATAAAGGCGAGAAAGCCCAGCAGCGTCTCGACAACCTGCGCGAGCTGGTTTCCGCCACCCGCCAGTTCGGCGACGAAGAGGGCGAGGAGGATCCGCTCAGCGCCTTCCTGGATCACGCCGCGCTGGAGTCCGGCGAGGGACAGGCCGACGCCCACGAAGACGCGGTGCAGATGATGACCCTGCATTCCGCCAAAGGGCTGGAATTCCCGGTGGTGTTCATCACCGGGATGGAAGAGGGTCTGTTCCCGCACCAGATGTCCTCGGACGATCCGGTACGCCTCGCCGAGGAGCGGCGGCTCTGCTACGTGGGGCTGACCCGGGCGATGCGGGAACTCTACCTGACCCATGCGGAAAGCCGCCGTCTGTACGGCAACGAAACGCTCAATCCGCCCAGCCGCTTCCTGCGCGAAATTCCCGCCGAGCTGGTGGAGGAAGTGCGCGCCCGGGCCGGTTTCAGTCGCCCGCTGGGCGGTGGTGGCGGGGGGCCGCGCCAGGAGGACGCCAATGGTATTGTATTGGGGGCGCGTGTGATGCATCCGAAATTCGGTGAAGGCACGGTGCTGCATTTCGAGGGCCAGGGCCCCAACGCGCGTCTGCAAATCAACTTCGACGGCGCGGGCACCAAATGGCTGGTCAGCCAGTACGCCCGCCTCGATGTGATCTAGGGCCGCGGGGCCCACTAACAATAAAACCAACGGGAGAGTTTCATGGATCGTCGTAAATTCGTCTCCGCGCTGGGCCTCGGCCTGGGCGCCGCGGCGCTGGCCGGTTGCGGCCAGAACGAAAGCGAGAACAAGGCGGCCGCCGGTAGCGACAGTGCTTCGGCGAAAACCGCCGACAAGGAAATCCGCGAGTGGAAGCTGGTTACCGCCTGGCCGAAGAATTACCCGGGCCTGGGCACCGGCGCCAACCGTTTCGCCGAGCGCGTCACCGCCATGTCCGGCGGCCGCCTGACCATCAAAGTGCACGGTGCCGGCGAATTGGTTCCGGCCATGGGGGTCTTCGACGCGGTGCGTGACGGCAGTGCCGAGATGGGCCATTCCGCCTCCTACTACTGGAAAGGCAAACACCCGGCCACGCCCTTTTTCACGGCGGTGCCGTTCGGCCTGACCGCCCAGGAGCTGAACAGCTGGGTCAACTTCGGCGGCGGCCAGGAATTGTGGGACGAGCTGTATGGCGAGTTCGGCATCAAGCCGCTGCCCTGCGGCAACAGCGGCACGCAGATGGCCGGCTGGTTCCGCAAGGAGATCAACAGCCTGGACGATATTAAAGGGCTCAAGATTCGCGCCCCGGGGCTGGCCGGCGAAGTGATGCAACGCATCGGCGCCACGCCCGTGCAGATGCCCGGCGGCGAAGTGTTCACGTCAATGCAGACCGGTGCCCTGGACGCCGCCGACTGGGTGGGGCCCTATAACGATCTCACCTTCGGGCTGCACAAAGTGGCCAAATATTACTACTACCCTGGTTGGCAGGAACCCGGCGCCATGCTGGAGTTGATGATCAACAAGGAGAAATGGGACGCGCTGCCGGAAGACCTGCAGGCCATCGTCAAGAGCGCCGCGGAAGCGGAAAATCAGCACATCTATGACGAGTTCACCGCGCGCAACGCTGAAGCGCTCAAGCAATTGGTGGATGAGCATGGCGTGCAACTGCGCCGGCTGCCCGACGAAGTGCTTCAAGAGCTGGAAAAAACCAGCCGGGAAGCGGTGGAGGATCTGGTCGCCGGCAACGAGCAGGCGCGGCGGATCTATGAGTCCTATCGCGGCTTCCGCGATTCGGTGATGCCGTACATCTCGGTGGCCGAGCAGTCCGCGCTCAACGTCCGTTCCATGGTCATGGGCCAGAAGGCGCCCTAGCGGCGCCGATTCAGGATTCAGGATACAGGGTGAAGCGCGGGTGAGGCGGCGCCACCTGCACGGCTCCACCCGCGCCTGTATCCTTCATCCTGCATCCTGAATCGTCTCTTAGTCCCGGGGCACCGAGCGGGTGCGGCCGTTCTCGTCGATGGCGACGAACGTGAAATGCCCCTCGGTGACCTTCGCCAGCCCGCCTTCGTCCTCGACAATCCACACTTCCACCAGAATCTGCATGGAGCTGCGGCCGATGTCCTGCATCCGCGTGTAGCAGCTGACCACCGCGCCCACCGGCACCGGCCGCAGGAAGGCCATGGAGTCGATCGCCACCGTCGCGACCCGGCCCTTGGCACGGGCCCGGGCGGTCACCGCGCCGGCCAGATCCATCTGCGACACCAGCCAGCCGCCGAAGATATCCCCGTTCCAGTTGGCGTTCTCGGGCATGGCGATGGTTTGCAGAGCCAGAGTGCCCTGCGGTCGTGGCGTGTCGTCGTTGGTCATGTCTTGTTATCCATATAAAAGTCCCGGCAGCCAGGTCGCCAGTTCCGGGAACAGCGCCAGAATACCGAGCATCGTAAGTTGAATCAGAATAAAGGGTATCACGCCTTTATAGATCTGCGAGGTGCGTACTTCCGGCGGCGCCACGCCCCGCAAATAGAACAGCGCGAAACCGAACGGCGGTGTCAAAAAGGACGTTTGCAGGTTGAGTGCGATCATCACCCCGAGCCACACCGGGTCCACTCCCATGGACAGCAGCACCGGCCCCACGATCGGCACCACCACGAAGGTGATCTCCATGAAATCGAGGATGAAGCCGAGCAGGAACACAATCAGCATCACCACCAGGGTGGCCCCCAGCACGCCGCCGGGCAGGGCGTCGAACAGATGCTCCACGGTTTCGTCGCCGCCGAACGCCCGGAACACCAGCGAGAACAGGCTGGCGCCGATCAGAATCATGAATACCATGGCGGTGACCCGGGTGGTGCTGCGCACCGTTTCGCGCAAAATATGCCGGTCCAGATGGCGGCCGGAGGCGGCCAGCAGCAGGGCGCCGAAAGCCCCCACGCCGGCCGCCTCGGTGGGCGTGGCCAGGCCGCCGAGAATCGAGCCCAGCACCGCGCTGATCAGCAGCAGCGGCGCCACCAGCCCGCTCAGCAGGGAGACGGCGCCCGCGTCGCCTTCCACGCTGGCGTCCTCACGCGTCATGGCCGGCGCCTGCTCCGGACGCAGGGTGCTGATTACCACCACGTAGAGCAGGTACATGCCGACCAGGATCAGGCCCGGCACCAGGGCGCCGACGAACAGATCGCCCACGGATACCGTGTCCAGGGACCACAGGCCCTGCCGCAATTGCGCTTCCTGGTAGGCGGTGGACAGCACGTCGCCGAGCAGTACCAGGGCGATGGAGGGCGGGATAATCTGACCCAGGGTGCCGGTGGCGCAGATCAGGCCGGTGGCCAGGCCCGGATTGTAGCCATGGCGCAGCATGGTGGGCAGCGACAGCAGCCCCATGGTCACCACGGTGGCGCCGACGATGCCGGTGCTGGCGGCCAGCAGCGCGCCCACCAATACGATGGCCAGGCCCAGGCCGCCCGGGAACACCGCCAGCAGGCGCCCCATGCTGGCCAGCAGACGTTCCGCCACCCGGGACTTTTCCAGCATCACGCCCATGAACACGAACAGCGGTACCGCCATCAGGCTGGTGTTCTCGATAATGCCAAACAGCCGGCCGGGCAGGAACGTCAGGTCGGTCAGACTCAGACTGCCGCTGAGCAGGCCGCCGGCGGCGAACATCAGCGCCACGCCGCCCAGGCAGAACGCCACCGGGTAGCCGCTCAGCAGGGTCACGCCCACGGCCACGAACATCAGCAGGGGCATCAACTCCATGCGTCCCCCTCGTCCTCAAGAGCCTCTTGCGGCGGGGTGGCGCCGGCCAGCGTCAGGCCATGGCGGATCAGCTCCGCCACCGCTTGCAGGGTGAGCAAGGCCGGCAATGCCAGCAGCAGGCTTTTGAGCAGGAAAACCAACGGCAGGCCGCCGTTATCGGAGCGTTCCAGGCCGGCCCAGCTGCGTATCACATACTGGAAGCTAAGGCCGAAAATCGCCGCGCACACCGGCAGCAGCAGAAACAGCGTACCCAGCACATTGACCAGCGCCCGCTTGCCGGGGCTGAAATGCTGGTAAAACACATCCACGCGCACGTGTTCATCAAGAGCCAGGGCATAGGCGGCGCCCAGCATGAACAGCGAGCCGTGCAGATACGTCAGGCTCTCCTGAAGGGCGATATTGCCGATGCCGAACGCATAGCGCAGCACCACCACCAGCACCATCAACAGGACCATGATCAGGGAAAACCAGGCGCACAGATGCCCGACGCCGCAAGTGAAGGCGGTCAGGCGCTGTTGCCAGCGTTTCAGCTGCTGCAGGCGTTGTCGGGTCAAAATGGCCTCGCCGGGGTGTGGAATCCGGCGCGATTATACGGGTGATGGGCGCCGGGGTCAGCAAAACCGGGGCTTTCGGCCCGTGACGCGGGTGCGCGAACGATCCTGATTATGTAATGTTGCTGTCACATTCCGCCTCTAGCATGCGTCATGCCTGAAGAGAAGAAGCCGGGTTAAGACCAACGCCGGCGCCATGCAACCAGGAGGCTAACAGTGAAATTTCAAATGAAAGCGACACTCGTCGGCGCCGCCGCCGCCGTGGCCCTCGCCAGCGCCCCGGCCACCGCGATCGCCCGTGACACTATTTCCATCGTGGGCTCCTCCACGGTATACCCGTTCGCCACCACCGTGGCCGAGCGTTTCGGCCGTGGCGGCAACCCCACGCCGAAGATCGAGTCCACCGGTTCCGGCGGCGGCATGAAGCTGTTCTGCCAGGGCATCGGCACCGAGAACCCGGACATCACCAACGCGTCCCGCCGGATGAAGAGCTCCGAGTTCGAGATGTGCCAGAAGAATGGCGTGAAGGAAATCACCGAAGTCGTGATCGGCTATGACGGCATCGTGATCGCCAACTCCGTTGAAGGCGAGAAAATCGACCTGTCCAAGCGTGACATCTTCCTGGCGCTGGGCAAGGAAGTGCCGGACCCGAAGGGCGGCGAGAAGCTGGTGCCCAACCCGTACAAGAAGTGGAGCGAAGTGAACCCGGAACTGCCGGACACCGAGATCGAAGTGCTGGGCCCGCCGCCCACCTCCGGCACCCGTGACGCGTTCAACGAGCTGGCCATCGAAGGCGGCTGCAAAACCTTCGACTGGATCGCCGCCATCAAGGACGAAGACAAGTCCAAGTACAAGTCCATCTGCCGCAGCATCCGTGAAGACGGCGCCTACGTGGAAGCCGGCGAGAACGATAACCTGATCGTGCAGAAGCTGGGCGCCAACCCGCAGGCGCTGGGCGTATTCGGTTACTCCTTCCTCGATCAGAACCGCGGCAAAGTGGAAGCGGCCACCATCGAAGGCGTTGAGCCGACCATGGAAACCATCGCCAGTGGCGATTATCCGGTATCCCGCTCTCTGTTCTTCTACGTGAAGAAAGCGCACGTGGGCGTGGTGCCCGGTATCGAAGGCTACGTTAAGGAATTCACCAGCGAGCGCGCCTGGGGCCCGGACGGCTACCTGGTGGACAAAGGCATGATTCCGCTGCCGGACGACATGCGCGCCAAAATGGCCAAGCAAGCACAAGGCCTGAAGAGCATGACCGGTAAGGAACTGTAAGACAGGACGTGCGTTTACGCAGGGAAGCGTAACCAAACAGGCCCGGTGACCCAGAGTCACCGGGCTTTCTTCGCCCCGGTGGGGCGTGGATAAACCCGGTTTTTTCTCTCAAACCCCAGGTTTGCGAGAGAAAATCACTCACTCGGAGTTGTTGGCATGCAAACAGGCAACCTGCTGTTGCTGTTGGTCGCCATGGTGGCGGCGGCCTATTACATAGGCTGGCAAAGATCCCTGGCCCAGGCGCGGCCGTTGGGCGGGATCCGCCACCTTGAATCGCTGCCTTTCTATTACGCGATGCGGGCGGCGCTGTGGTGCGCGATCCCGGCGCTGGTGGTGCTGGGCGCCTGGCTGGTCTTCGATGACGCGATCATTCGAAGCACGGTGATGATGAGTCTGCCCGAGGAGATTCGTCCGGCCACGGAAGGGGGACGGAGCCTGTTGCTCAGCCAGATTCAGAACGTGGCCAGCGGTGCCTTGGCGACCGATTCGGTGCGCCCGGAGATCGCCGGCGCGGCGGACAAACTGCGTGGACTGCGGAGCACCAACACCATGGCGCTGACGGTGGTGTTCATCGTTGTCGCCATGCTCGGCGGGGCCTGGGGCTGGCTGAAGATCGCGCCGCAATTGCGCGCCCGCCAGCAAGTGGAAAAGATCCTGCGGGGGCTGTTCATGCTGTGTGCCCTGGTGGCGATCATGACCACGGTGGGCATTGTGATGTCGGTGCTGTTCGAGTCGATCCGCTTCTTCGGTCAGGTGTCGCCGGTGGACTTCCTGTTCGGCACCCAGTGGAGCCCGCAGACCGCCCTGCGCGCCGATCAGGTGGCGTCCTCGGGCGCGTTCGGCGCTATCCCGCTGTTCATGGGCACGCTGTTGATCTCGGCCATCGCCCTGCTGGTGGCGGTGCCGGTGGGCCTGATGTCGGCGATCTATCTGGCGGAGTACGCCCACGCCAGGGTACGGTCCGTGGCCAAGCCGCTGCTCGAGATTCTCGCCGGGGTGCCGACCGTGGTGTATGGCTTCTTCGCGGCGCTGACCGTGGCGCCGTTCATTCGCGATGTGGGGGAAAGCATCGGCCTGGACGTGGCCTCCGAATCCGCGCTGGCCGCCGGCCTGGTGATGGGCGTGATGATCATTCCCTTCGTCTCCTCGATTTCCGATGACGTGATCACCGCGGTCCCGCAGGTCATGCGTGACGGCTCCCTGGGGCTTGGCGCCACCAAGTCCGAAACCATCCGCAAGGTGGTGTTCCCCGCCGCGCTGCCGGGCATCATGGGCGGCATCCTGCTGGCCGCGTCCCGGGCCATCGGCGAAACCATGATCGTGGTGATGGCGGCGGGCCTCGCCGCCAACCTCACCGTGAACCCCCTGGAGGCGGTCACCACCGTCACCGTGCAGATCGTTACCCTGCTGACCGGCGACCAGGAATTCGACAGTGCTAAGACGCTGGCGGCTTTCGCCCTCGGTCTGATGCTGTTCATCTCCACTCTGGTCCTCAACGTGGTGGCCCTGCACATCGTCAAGAAATACCGGGAGCAGTACGAATGAACCGACTGACAACCCACCTGGAGGCGGCGTAATGAGCGAGACCACGGCGAAAGTGCGTGCCAGTCTGGCACGCCGTTATCGGCAAGAGAAACGCTTCCAGGCCTACGGTATTCTGTCCATCGGCGTCGGCCTGCTGGCGCTGCTGATCCTGTTTACCGATATCATCGGCAAGGGCCACAGCGCCTTTTTCGAACACTACATCAAGCTGGAAGTCAGCCTGGACCGGGACGTTCTGGGTATTGATGACGTCGGCGATCAGGAGCAGCTCAACTACGCCAATTTCGGCGGTGTCATCAAGCAGGCCCTGCGCGATCGCTTTCCCGGTGTCGATGACCGTCAGCGGCAGCGTCTGCTCTACGATCTGGTCAGCAGCGGCGCCAGCTATAGCCTGCGCGACGAATTGAAAGCCGACCCGGCCTTGCTGGGCGGCACCCGTGAGCTCTGGCTGCTGGCGGACGATGATGTCGATCTGTATCTGAAAACCTCGCAGAAAAAACGTCCGGAAGCGCGCCTCGACGATCAGCAGAAACAGTGGATCGAAGAGCTTGAAGCCGCGGGCGATACGGACAAGCGGTTCAACGCCTCTTTCTTCTCCCACGGTGATTCCCGCGAGCCGGAACTGGCCGGCATCGGCAGCGCCATCGTCGGTTCCTTCTTCACCATGATCGTCACGCTGTGTCTGTCTTTCCCGATCGGCGTGGCGGCGGCCATTTATCTGGAAGAGTTCGCGCCGCGTAATAAATTCACCGATTTCATCGAGGTGAACATCAACAACCTGGCCGCGGTACCGTCGATTATTTTCGGTCTGCTGGGCCTGGCGATTTTCATCAACCTGTTCGGGTTGCCGCGTTCGGTGCCGTTGCTGGGCGGTCTGGTGCTGACGTTGATGACGCTGCCCACGATCATCATTACCAGCCGCGCCGCGATCAAGACGGTACCGCCCTCGGTGCGCGAAGGGGCCTTGGCACTGGGTGCGTCGAAGATGCAGGTGGTGCTGCACCATGTGTTGCCGCTGGCGCTGCCGGGCATGCTGACCGGCTCGATCATCGGCATGGCCCAGGCGCTGGGCGAAACCGCGCCGCTGCTGCTGATCGGCATGGTCGCCTTCATCGTCGACATTCCCGGCGGTCCCACCGACCCGGCCACGGTGTTGCCGGTGCAGATTTATCTGTGGGCGGACAGCCCCGAGCAGTCCTTCGTGGCCATGACATCGGCGGCGATCATGGTTCTGCTCGCCTTCCTGATCACCATGAACACGCTGGCGGTGGTACTGCGCAAGCGCCTTGAGCGCCGTTGGTAAGGAGAGGAACATGGATACCGCACGAGAACTGGACAACCGCAACCGCGCCGATGATGATGCGGCGAAGCCCTTGATCGACGTGGAAGAAAGGTCAATGCAGGATACTCCCTACCCGGAAAAAACCGTGGGTTCGCCGTTCGTGGACGCGCCCAAGATGAAACTGCGCAACGTGAACGTGTTTTACGCCGACAACCAGGCGATCCACGACGTCAGCCTGGACATCGGCAAGAACGAAGTGATCTCCCTGATCGGTCCTTCCGGTTGCGGTAAGTCCACCTTCCTGCGGTCACTCAACCGCATGAACGACACCATTGATATCTGTCGCGTGAAAGGCGAGTTGTACCTGGACGATCAGGATCTCTACGACCCCAAACTGGACGTGGTGGAACTGCGCGCCCGCGTCGGCATGGTGTTCCAGAAGCCCAACCCGTTCCCCAAGTCGATTTACGACAACGTGGCCTACGGGCCGCGCCTGCACGGTCTGGCGGACAAGAAGTACGACCTGGATGAGATCGTCGAAAACAGCCTGCGCAAGGCGGGCCTCTGGACGGAAGTGAAAGATCGTCTGCACTCACCCGGTACCGGCCTGTCCGGCGGTCAGCAGCAGCGCTTGTGCATCGCCCGCACCATCGCGGTGAGCCCGGAAGTGGTGCTGATGGACGAGCCTTGTTCGGCGCTGGATCCGATCGCCACCGCGAAAATCGAAGAACTCATCGACGAGCTTTCCGAGTCGTACACCATCGCCATCGTCACCCATTCCATGCAGCAGGCCGCGCGCGTGTCCCACCGCACCGCCTACTTCCATCTGGGGCGGCTGATCGAGGTCAACGACACCGAAACCGTATTCACCAAGCCGGAGCACGAGCTCACGGAAGCCTACATCACCGGCCGCTTCGGCTAAGGCCAACGGGTCCTAGGAGAGACAACATGGATCGCATGCATTTTGGTCAGCACAGCTCCTCGCAGTTCAACGAGGCGCTGGAATCCATCCGTAACCACCTCATGGAGATGGGCGGACTGGTGGAAAAACAGGTGGTGGACGCGCTGGAAGCGCTGCTGCACGCCGACTCCGCCCTGGCGGAAAAAGTGCTTACCACGGAAGACCGGGTCGACGACCTGGAAATACAAATCGACGAAGAATGCGCGCGCGTCCTCGCGCTGCGCCAGCCGGCGGCCTCCGACCTGCGGCTGATCATCGCCGTGTCCAAGGCGGTGTCGGACCTGGAGCGCATCGGTGATGAGTCCGCCAAGATCGCCGCCATGGCCCTGCAGCTTGCCGAGAATGGCGAGTCGCCGCGCGGTTATGTGGAAGTCCGGCACATCGGCAACCATGTGCGCAATATGCTGCGCGACGCCCTCGACGCCTTCGCTCGCTTCGACGCGGACAAGGCCGTGGAAGTGGCCGCCGAGGACAGCGAGGTGGATCTGGAGTACCGCTCCGCCATGCGCGCCCTGGTGACTTTCATGATGGAAGACCCGCGCGCCATATCCCGGGTGCTCAACATAATCTGGTCCCTGCGCGCCCTGGAGCGCATCGGCGACCATGCCCGCAACATCGGCGAACAGGTGATCTTCCTGGTCAAAGGCACCGATGTGCGCCACATTTCCATCGACGAGATGGAAAAAGAAGTCCGCAAAAAGGACTGACCCCTGCCCGGGCCCGCGATGAATGCGGGCCTTGTGGGAGCGGGCTGTGGGAGCAGGCCCCGCCCGCGAAAGGCCGGCTGCGCCGGCCGTCAAAGGTTGCCCCGCAGGATCCCAGAGACCTTGAAAAAGGGCGACGTCTCCTCCAGTATATCCGTAATTCCGAATATACGAATATAGGAAAGCCGCCCATGGGCACCACCATCACCGCCACCAAACTCTGCAAATGCCTCGGCGACGACCTCCGCCTGAGTCTGATCTGCCTGATGGACGTGCAGCGCGAGATCTGTGTCTGCGATCTGGTGGACGCGTTGGAGGCGCCGCAATCCACCATTTCCCGGCATCTGGCTCAGCTTCGCCAGTGCGAACTGGTGGTGGCGCGCAGAGAGGGCACCTGGATGCATTACCGCCTCAACCCCGAGCTGCCGGAGTGGGCGCTCACTGTCATTGAGACTCTGGCCGGACCGGCCCGGGCACAATTGGACCTGCGCTCACCGGCGTCGGTCTGCTGTTAATGGAGACTCCCATGGAACTGCCCCTGAACGTGCTGTTTCTGTGTACCGGTAACTCTTGCCGGTCGATTCTTGGCGAGGCCATCGCCAACCACCTCGGCGACGGCCGCCTCCGCGCCCGCAGCGCCGGCAGCCAACCCACCGGGCAGGTGCACCCGCGCGCCCTGGCGGTGCTGGAACGCCATGACGTGCCGGTGGACCAGCCGGCGTCCAAGTCCATGGACGACCTGGAAGGCGAGCGCTTCGACGTGATCATTACGGTGTGCGACGCCGCCGCCGGCGAAGCCTGCCCGGTGTGGCTGTCCGAGGCCGCCAAGGTGCATTGGGGCATCCCCGACCCGGCCGGTGCCGAGGGCACCGACGAAGAGATCGACGCCGTGTTCGAGCGCACCTACCAGCGTCTGCACCAGCGCCTGGAAAAACTGGCGGCGCTGGATCTCGCCGACATAAAACCGCTCGGCCTGGTCGCCACCATGCAGAAAATCCACCGTGAGTCGGATCAGGCGTAAGGGACCGCGATCAATGCCGTTTTTCGAGCGTTTTCTTAGCGTCTGGGTGGGGCTGGCCATTGTCGCCGGCGTGGTCCTTGGGCTGGCGGTGCCGGGTCTGTTCCAGGCGGTGGCCGCCTTCGAAGTGGCCCACGTAAATCTGGCGGTGGCGGTGTTCATCTGGGTGATGATTTACCCGATGATGATCCAGATCGACTTCGCCGCCATGAAGCGCGTCGGCGACAAGCCCAAGGGTCTGCTGCTCACCCTGGTGGTGAACTGGCTGATCAAGCCGTTCACCATGGCGGCCCTGGGCTGGCTGTTCTTCAAGGTGCTGTTCGCCGACATGGTCGACCCTCAGACCGGCAGCGAGTACATCGCCGGCATGATCCTGCTGGGCGTGGCGCCGTGCACCGCCATGGTGTTCGTGTGGAGCCACCTGACCAAGGGCGACGCCAACTACACCCTGGTGCAGGTGTCGGTGAACGACGTGATCATGGTGTTCGCCTTCGCGCCGATCGCCGCGCTGCTGCTGGGCGTCAGCGACATCACCGTGCCCTGGGACACCCTGGTGCTGTCCACGGTGCTGTACGTGCTGCTGCCGCTGGTGGCCGGGGCGCTCACCCGGCGCTGGCTGAGCGGCCGCGGCGGCGAGCAGGCGGTGGATGACTTTGTTCATGCCCTCAAGCCGGTCAGCATCCTCGGCCTGCTGGCCACGGTGGTGCTGCTGTTCGGCTTCCAGGCGGAAACCATCCTCGCCAAGCCCCAGGTCATCGTGTTGATCGCCATTCCGTTGCTAATTCAGACCTACGGCATCTTCCTGATCGCCTTCGTCGCCGCCCGCTGGCTGCGTCTGCCCCATAACGTGGCCGGCCCGGCCTGCCTGATCGGTACCTCCAACTTCTTCGAGTTGGCGGTGGCGGTGGCGATCAGCCTGTTCGGGCTGTCCTCCGGCGCGGCTCTCGCCACGGTGGTGGGCGTGCTGGTGGAGGTGCCGGTGATGCTGTCGCTGGTGGCCATCATTAACCGCACCGAACACTGGTTTGGGGGCGGCGGTTAACAGTGAATAGTGAACAGTTAATCGTTAAAACCATAAGCGCTGAAATTATAGCCATGACAGATCTTTCTAATCTCGATAACGGCTGCTTCCAGGTTCCCAGCGTTGACCGCGTGTTCCAGGATCAGCCAGCCAGTCACAAACCCCGGATTCTGTTGTTGTACGGGTCCCTGCGGGCGCGGTCGTTCAGCCGCCTGGCGGTGGAAGAGGCGGCGCGCCTGCTGGAAGCAATGGGCGCCGAAACGCGGATTTTCGATCCGCGCGGTCTGCCGCTGCCGGACGCCGAGCCGGCGGAGCACCCCAAGGTCCAGGAGCTGCGCGAGCTGGCCCAGTGGTCCGAGGGCATGGTGTGGTGCTCGCCGGAGCGCCACGGCGCCATGACCGGCATCATGAAGGCGCAGATCGACTGGATTCCGCTGGCGCTGGGCGGCGTGCGCCCGACCCAGGGCAAAACCCTGGCGGTGATGCAGGTGAGCGGCGGCTCGCAGTCGTTCAACACCGTCAATCACCTGCGCGTGTTGGGCCGCTGGATGCGCATGGTGACCATCCCCAACCAGTCGTCGGTGCCCAAGGCGTTCCTGGAATTCGATGATAACGACCGCATGAAGCCTTCCCCCTACTATGATCGTATAGTCGACGTCATGGAGGAGCTGGTGAAATTCACCCTGCTGGTCCGTGACCGCAGCGACTATCTCACCGACCGCTACTCCGAACGCAAGGAGAGCGTGGAAGAGGTGTCCCGCCGGGTGAATCAGCGCGCCATGTAATCCGTCACCGTTGCTTCGAAAGGGGAAGCCATGCTGTCCGAAACCCTGTCCCGCTTCCCCCTGGCGGTGATTGTCACCGCGCAATTTCTGGGCACTTCACTGTGGTTCAGCGTCAACGGCGTGGGGCTCTCCCTGGGCCAGGAACTCGGGCTCACCGAGACCGACCTGGGGCGCCTTACCATCGCCACCCAGGCGGGGTTTATCCTCGGCACCCTGGCGCTGGCGGCCACCGGCTTGGCCGACCGCTTCCGCGCCAGCCGGGTGTTCGCGGTGGCGGCGGTGCTGGGGGCGCTGGTCAACGGCGCCTTCGTGCTGGTGGCCTGGCAGCCGGCGGCCGCGCTGGTGATGCGCTTCGCCACCGGGCTCTGCCTGGCCGGTATTTACCCCCTGGGCATGAAGCTGGTGATCAGTTGGACACCGCGCCACACCGGTGCCGCCCTGGCCTGGCTGGTGGGCATGTTGACCCTGGGCACCGCCGTGCCGCACCTGTTGCGCGGCGCCACCCTGGGGTTGCCCTGGCAGTGGCCGCTGCTCACCGCCTCGCTGCTGGCACTGGTGGCGGCCGTGCTGATCCGCGCTCTGGGCGACGGGCCTCATCTACCGTCGCCCGGCGACAAGAAGCCGCTGCGTGAAGGTTTCGCCGCCTTTGCCAGTGGCGATTTCCGCGCCGCCGCGTTGGGTTACTTCGGCCACTGCTGGGAACTGTATGCGTTTTGGACCCTGACGCCGCTGCTGGTGGGCCGCGAGTTGCAGCGCTTGGGGGCCGGCGAGGCGCCGGTGCCGTGGCTGGCGTTTTTGGTGATCGCGCTGGGGTTGGCCGGTTGTGTCTACGGGGGACGCGTCAGCCGGCGGCGCGGCAGCCTGTGGGTGGCGAGGGCGGCGCTGGCCGCTTCGGGGCTGCTGTGCCTGGTGTATCCGCTGCTGGGAAGTCTGTCCCCTTTTCTGCTGCTGGCGCTGTTACTGCCTTGGGGGTTCACGGTGATCGCCGATTCGCCGCAGCTCTCCGCTCTGGCCGCCGCCGCCGCGCCCCGGGACCGGGTGGGCTCGACTCTGGCGGTGATGAACGCCATCGGCTTCGCGCTCACCATCCCGGCGATCTTTCTGGTGTCGGAATCGTGGGCGGCGCTGGACCTGCGGGTGGCCTGGCTGCTGTTGCCGGGGCCGGTGGTGGGATTGTTCTACCTGTTCCGGGCGCGGCTATAGCTGGGATTCCAGCGCCACCGCCACATTGTCCGTGTCGTCCCCCAGCCACAGCTGCCCGTCCTGGAGCATGGCGTTCAGGCGCATCTGTCGCTGGGCGAGAGCCGCCAGCGCGGCTTCGGTTTCCGGCATCACGCGCATCACGGTGAGGTTGTCGAAACGTTCCAGTTTGCGGCCGAGGGCCTCGCGCCAGGCCAGCGGCGCCTGGCGGCCGTAGGTGTAGACCACCACCGAATCGGCCAGGCCGCAGGCCTTGCGCAGACGCTTCTCATCGGGCATGCCCAGCTCGATCCACTCTTCCAGGGTGCCGTTGGGGTGGTGCCGCCACAGGTCCGGCTCGTCGGTGGACGACAGCCCCCGGGTGAAGCTCAGGTCTTCGTGGGCGTGGCGGGCGAAGGCCATCAGCCGCAGCATCATGCGCGCTTCAGTCTCGGAGGGGTGCAGCGCCACCGTCAGGTTATGGGTGGCGTAGTAATCCCGGTCCATATCCGAAACAGTGAGTTCGGCTTTGTAGATGGTGGCGGTGAGGGCCATGGCATAGCTCGCTTTGGTTAAATCAATGCCCAGACACCGAAGGCGATGAACAGGGCGGCGCTGATCCGGTGAGCCCAGGTTTCGAAACGCTCATTGGCGAGGCGGTGGGCGACCCAGATCACCGGCAGGTTGGCGGCGATCATACCCGCGGTGGTGCCGAGAAGCACCGGCCAGAACTCCTGGAAACGCACCGCCAGCGCCACGGTGGCGATTTGGGTCTTGTCGCCGATCTCGGCGATGAAGAACAGAACCAGGCTGGTCAGGAAGGGGCCGAAACGATAATTGTCGCCTACTTCCTCGTCTTTATCGGGAATCAGCATCCACAGACCCAGAGCGATGAAGCCGCCGCCCAGAATCCAGGTGAGCCAGTCCTGGGGGATGGCGTCGGCGAGCCAGTCGCCGAACCAGACACTGATGCCGTGGTTGACCAGGGTGGCAACGATAACGCCGGCGAGAATGGGCCAGGGCTTACGGAAGCGACACACCAGCGCCAGCGACAGCAGTTGGGTTTTATCGCCGATTTCGCCGATCGCGACCAGCAGGGTGGAAGAAAGAAAAGCGTCCAAAAGAAAACCTTACGGGGGCGGGATCAAACGATTACCGGAGACACTGTCCACCGATCCCGCCCCCGCGGAATGCAGACAATGTCTCAGGTCTCGTCGATCCGTCCGCCGGTGCGGCGGAGGACACGGCCACCATGCGCATTGAGGCGCAACTATGTTGACGACCGTCCAGGGCGGGAACCCGGGTGACTACTCCCCCAAGACGCGGAAACCATAGCGGCGGTATGGATTTAAATCAAGCGCCGAACAACCAGCCGCTGACCAGCCGGCCCGGCGCCAGGGTGCCCAACCCGGCGCCCACCAGGCCCAGGTAGGCACCGATCAGGAAGTTGCGGTGCGTATTCAAACGCCGGTGTCGCACCGCCAGCATGGAGATCGCCAGGCACATCAGTATCCAGACGGACAGCAGATGTATCACACTGAACGGGCCCAGCATCGCCAGGCCGCCGCTCAGCCAGAAGGACGACACCGCGGTGACCGCCATGGCCACCACCCAGGACCAGCCGAGCCAGCGGTGCCGGCGGGAGCCCTTCGCGGAGAGTAATTGCACGGCGCCGACCACAAGTGCCCAAAGCGCCGCGACCAGATGAATCCATACCGCCACCATGTTGTTTCCTCCCCGCCGGTCGGGCTGGGCTCGCGCCGGCATGATGTGTATGCTGTGAACATAAGATAGAGAGGGATGTATACAGTGTCAACATCAGGCAAAGAAACGCCATCCGACCGCTATCACCATGGGGATCTGCGCCGTGCCCTGGTGGAGGAGGCCCTGGTGCTGCTGGCGGAAAGTGGCGACGGTGGGTTCAGCCTTCGCGAGCTGGCCCGGCGGGTGGGTGTGACCGCCAACGCCAGTTACCGGCACTTCGCCAACAAGGACGCGTTGCTGCAGGCGCTGGCGTCGGAGGGGTTCCGGCGCCTCAGCGCCGCCCAGCGCGACGCCGAATCGCGGGTCGCGGACCCGGAAAAGTTATTGGCCGGCGGGCGCAGCTATATTCGCTTCGCCCACGCCAACCCGGCGCTGTTCCGGCTGATGTTCAGCGTGATTCCGGCGCACCGCCGCGATCAGGAGTTGCGTGAGGCCTCGCAGGCGGCGTTCGAGACGCTGCGCGCGGCGGTGGCCCGGGGTTGGCCGGGGGGCGCGCCCGATCCGGAGCGTGTCACCCGGGCGGCGTTGCGGGCCTGGGCCCTGGTGCACGGGCTGGGCCAGCTGCTGCTGGACGGGCAGCTCGACTGGCTGGAGGAGGACCCTCTGGGATTGGCGGAGGCGGTACTGGCGGACACCGTCTAGCGCTATACTGCCGGCCCGCGCCAGGACCAGGCCCACGTCAGGAGAGCCCCATGAGCGACGACCGCTTCCTTGATATCGAAACCAAACTGGCCTTCCAGGAAGACCTGGTCGCCAGCCTTAACCGGATCGTCAGTGACCAGCAACGCAAGCTCGACGAGCTGGAAGCCGCCTACCGCAAACTGGTGGATCGGGTGGTGGAGCAGAGCGAGGAACTCGCCGCCCTGCGCATTGAGGACGCTCCCCCGCCGCATTATTAACGGGGGAGGCGGCGGCTAGCCGCTGGCCAGGGCGGTGGGCTTGCTGACCAGCCGGCTGGCGGGGAAATGGCAAGTGAAGTTGCTGCCGCTGCCCAGTTCGCTTTTGATTTCCAGCTTGCCGTTGTGGCGGATCATCACGTGTTTGACGATAGCCAGCCCCAGGCCGGTGCCGCCGGTCTGGGTGACGCGGCTGTTGTCCGGGCGGTAGAAACGCTCGGTGAGCCGGGGAATGTGTGCCGGGTCGATGCCGATGCCGTTGTCGCGTACCGAGAGATGGGCGCCGTCGGCGTCCTGCCACCAGTGGATGCGGATCGCGCCGTCGGCCGGCGTGTACTTCACCGCATTGATGATCAGATTGCCGAAGGCGCTTTCCAGCTCCGCCGGGTTGGCGATCAGACGGGCGTTTTCCGGCACGTCCAGCTCGATGGTCTGGTGCTTTTCCGGCGCCAGCGCCAGGGCACTCTCCCGCATGCGTTGCAGCATGCCGTGCACCGCCACTGCCTGCTGAAGATTGTCCGCTTCGGTGTTTTCCAGACGCGACAGCAGTAACAGGTCCTGCACCAGGGCCTCCATGCGCTGACTCTGGGTATCCATTTGCGTCAGCGCCCGGCGCAGCCGGGTCTGCTCCTCGGGCACCGTGTCGAGCAGCGTTTCCAGGTAGCCCTTGAGCACCGTCAGGGGCGTTTTCAGCTCATGGCTGACGTTGGCCACGAAGTCTTTGCGCATTTGTTCCAGATGATGAATGCGGGTCACGTCCCGGGCCAGAATCAGCTGGTCGCCGACGCCGAACTCGGTGATGCGCAGTTGCAGAATGCGGTTGTCGTCCACCGGCGAGGGAATCTCCAGCGGTTCGCGGAAATCGCCCTTGGTCAGGTAGTCGGTAAAGCGCGGGTGACGGATCAGGTTGGTGAGCGGTTGGCCCAGGTCCTTGTCGGCGCGGAACCCCAGGTGCCGGCCGGCGGCGTGGTTCCAGTATTCCAGGTAGCCGTGCTGATCGATCAGCACCACCACATCCACCAGGGCGTTCACCGATTGCTGAGCGCGCACGATAATGCCCTGCAGGTTGTCCTGGGCACGCCGCTCTTTCTGGAAAAGATGCTCAAGACGGGTGTAGAACTCACCCCAGAGGCCGACGCTGTCGGGGGGCTCGGTGTGCTCTTCGCGCACCAGCCAGGCGTACAGGGCGAACAGCTGCCGGGTGCTCCAGATGATGTACAGCGACAGGCCGGCCACCAGTGGCCAGATGCTGCGCAATGCCAGACAAACCGCCAAGGACACCGTCACCAGAATGACGATGCGGTTCACTTCCTTGCCGAGACTGGCTTTCATGCCCGCCGGATCTTTCATTAACCGCCCTTCCGGCTCCGATGGTCCGCGCCGCGGACCCGATCACTATGACGCCTGACTGGATTTCACCGAGAACCGGTAGCCGGTCCCGCGCACCGTCTGGATGAAACCATCGAAACCGTGCGGTGACAATGCCTTGCGCAGGCGCCGGATGTGCACGTCGATGGTGCGGTCCTCCACATAGACGTTGGCGCCCCACACCTGATCCAGCAACTGGGTCCGCGAATACGCCCGCTCCTGGTGGCTCATGAAGAACTCCAGCAGGCGGTATTCCGTGGGCCCCATGTCCACCGGATCGCCGTTGGCGCTGATCCTGTGGCTGACCGGATCCAGACACAGACCTTCCACGTCGATGGCCTTCTCCGCCGCCACCACCGAGGTGCGGCGCAGCACCGCCTTGATGCGGGAGATCAGCTCGCGGGTGGAAAACGGCTTGGTGATGTAGTCGTCGGCGCCCACGTCGAGGCCCTGGATCTTGTTGTCCTCCTCGCTCTTCGCCGTGAGCATGATGATCGGCACTTCGGCGGTGGCGTCCTCGCGCTTGAGGCGCCGCGCCAGCTCAATGCCGCTCACCGACGGCAGCATCCAGTCCAGCAGCACCAGGTCCGGTCGCTCGTCGACAATGTATTCGTGGGCGCGCTGGGCGTTGTCCGCCTCCAGCACGTCGAAATCCGCCAGCTCCAGCGCCACCGCCACCATTTCGCGGATCGCCGGTTCGTCGTCAACAATCAGAATTCGATTACGGGACATGGCTTATTCTCAGGGGTTGCCCATTCAAGTGCCCCTATTACATTGCCTTTTTATGACATGCTGATGACAACTTTGCACGTTTCGCGGGGCGCCGGCGACCCCGCGCTTCGCGTCATGGCGCGGGCGCGGCCACCAGGTATTGAAGAAACAGCCCCACGAACACGCTGGCTCCGGCCCAATGGTTGCTGAGAAAGGCGTGGAAGCAGGGCCAGGGTTCGCGGTAACGGATGCGCCACTGCTGGTGAACGAAGCCCGCCGCCATGCCGGCGAGGCCCAGGTACCAGGGCCAGGCGAAGCCCAGCCGCTGGCCGAGCACGAACAGGGCGATCAGCGTGAGAACTTGCAGCGCGCCCACCATGGCCTTGTCCAGATCGCCGAACAGAATGGCGGTGCTTTTGATGCCCACTTTCAGATCGTCTTCCCGGTCGCACATGGCGTATTCGGTGTCGTAGGCCACGGTCCACAGCAGGTTGGTGGTGAACAACAACCAGGCGATTTCCGGCACGCTCTCGGTCTCGGCGGCGAACGCCATCGGAATCGCCCAGCTGAAGGCGGCGCCCAGGAACAGCTGGGGCAAGTAAGTGAAACGCTTGGTGAAGGGGTACAGCACCGCCAGCCCCAGGCCGCCGAACGACAACACCAGGGTGAAGCGGTTGAGGCACAGCACCAGCCCCAGCGCGATCAGTCCCAAGGCCGCGAACAGCATCAGCGCCTGGCGGGCGGACAACGCGCCGGTGGCCAGCGGCCGGCCCCGGGTGCGGGTCACATGGCCGTCGAAGTCGCGGTCGGCGAAATCGTTGATCACGCACCCGGCGGCGCGCATCACGAACACGCCCAGCACGAAAATGACGATGTGCTTGAGGCTGGGAGTGCCGTTGCCGGCGATCCACAGCGCCCACAGGGTGGGCCACATCAGCAGCATGCTGCCGATCGGCCGGTCCAGGCGCATCAGCTGGATCCAGGGCCAGAGAGCGGGGTAGCGGTGTTCCACGAAAGCCAGCATAGGCGTCCTCAGCGATCCATTTCCTCGACCCGCCGCCACAGCGCGGGCAAGAAGTGCTCGGCCACCAGCAAGGGCCGGCCGCGCTTGATGAACCGGGATTGTCGCCCCCAGCAGGGCGTCTGGCCAGAGGGGGCGGCGCCGTGGCGCACCCAGACCCGGTCACGGCGTGCCGTGGGCCGCCGGTACAGTTCACTGCCCAGCGAGCGGCTGCCCATGTGGGCCAGACCCCGGTTGGGCCCGCGCAGGCTGGCCAGGGGCAGCACGCTGCGGGCCTCCACCATGGGCTCCTCGTCGACCAGCAGCGTCACCTCGCGTACCAGGGCGCGGCCCCGGCCGACCTGGCCGAGCAGCTGTTGCTCGGCCAGAGTGGGGCGAACGATGCGGTCTTCACGGGGCACCACCCGGAAGGCGCCATACAAGCGCAGGCGGGCGGTCAGGGAGCCGGGGTCGGCCAGCCAGTCGCGTACCAGGGGCGGCAGGCTCAGTTGTTCCTGGGGGCGCCAGCGGGCGTCGGCGCGCATTGCGGTATCGGGCATGGGAACTCGCTTTGCTCGCGCCCGGGGCGCGGGATCTCAAGCGCGCGACTATGGCCCATGAAGAGCGGCGCGGCAAGCCGTCGGCCGTGGCGCGACGCTACCATTACCCGCTGTCATTGATTTTTCACGCGCCCGTGGATACGTTAGCGGCCCCTGGAAGGGCCCGCGTACCCGGGCCCGGCTTCCCCCGACCAGACGAGGTTCAGCATGAAAAAATGGGAATGCGTGGTTTGCGGCTTTATTTACGACGAGGAAGAAGGCCTGCCTGAAGAGGGCATCGAACCCGGCACCAAGTGGGACGACATTCCCGATGACTGGGTGTGCCCGGACTGCGGCGTCGGCAAAGAAGACTTCGAGATGGTGGAAATCTGAAACAGGACACTCCCATGAATCCAATCGTGATCATCGGTTCCGGCCTGGCCGGCTTCAATACGGTCAAGGAATTCCGCAAGCTGGATAAAGAGACGCCGGTGGTGGTGCTCACCGCCGACGACGGGCGCAATTATTCCAAGCCCATGCTCTCCACCGGCTTCACCAAGGAAAAAACCGCCGATGAACTGGCCATGGCGACCCCAGAGCAGGTGGCCGAGCAGTTCAATGTGACGGTGCGCACCGGCGTCCACGTGGCCGCCATCGACACCGACAAACAACGTGTGCTGCTGCCCGATGATCACCTGGATTACAGCAGTCTGGTACTGGCCCTGGGTGCGGACACCTGGACCCCGCCCCTGGAAGGCGACGCCGTCGGCGAGGTGTTCTCGGTCAACGATCTGATGGACTACGGCCGCTTCCGCCAGGCCCTGGAAGGCAAGCGCGAGGTCACTATTCTCGGCGGTGGCCTGATCGGCTGCGAGTTCGCCAATGACCTGTCCAACGGCGGCTTCCAGGTGAGTCTGGTGGAGCCCATGGGGCGTTGCCTGCCGATGCTGTTGCCGGAACCGGCCTCCGCTGCTGTCGGCCGTGGCCTGGAAGATCTGGGCGTACGGTTCCATTTCGGCCCGCTGGCCAAGGCCGTGCACCATGGCAAGGACAACCCGGACAAGCTGGTCACCGAGCTGTCCGACGGCACCCATCTGGAATCCGATGTGGTGCTGGCCGCCATCGGCCTGCGCCCGCGCATCGGCATCGCCAAGGACGCCGGCCTGAACACCAACCGCGGTATCCTCACCGACCAGAGCCTGCGCACCAGCGCCGACAACGTCTACGCCCTGGGTGATTGCGCCGAAGTGCAAGGCCATGTGCTGCCCTATGTGCTGCCGCTGATGGCCTCCGCCCGGGCCTTGGCCAAGACCCTGGCCGGCGAGCCCACCCCGGTGAGCTACGGTGTGATGCCGGTGACCATCAAGACGCCGGCTTGCCCGGTGGTGGTATGCCCGGTGCCCGAAGAGCTGGACGGCGACTGGGATACCGAGGAAGAGGGCAACACCGTGAAGGCCTTGTTCCGCGACCGCGACGGTAATCTGCGCGGCTATGCCCTCACCGGTGACGCGGTGAAGGAAAAGATGAAGCTCAACAAAGAGCTTCCGGCGCTGATGCCCTGAGGCCCTGACGGGCACGGAGACACGATGAAATTCCGCCTGATTTTGATGGTCCTGGGCTGGCGCCTGGCCTGGCTGGCCGGCCGCGACGAGGGCTTTCGCAAGCAGCTCGAACACCGTGACGTGGTGATGCAGTGGCGCACCTTCAACGGCGGCGTGGCGCGCTGGTATCACTTCCAACCGGACCGGGTGACCAGCCGCAAGGGGCTGCACCCGTCGCCGTCCGTGACGCTCAATTTCAAGGACGCGGACTACGCCTTCCGCACCCTCAAGGCCTCCGGCAAAAACCAGATGGCCTTCATGGAGGGCATGCAGGCCGGCGACATCAAGGTGGAAGGGGATCCGGGCCATCTCATGTGGTTCATGACCCTGATGAAGTTCATCCTGCCCAAGCGTTGATCCGCCGATACCACACCCATCCCATCAGCACGCCGCGGCTGGCCATGAACAGATTCATCGCCAGCCACAGGCCGTGATTGCCCCAGCCGCTGGTCAGCCACCACACCGGAAAGAACAGCGCCGTGGCGACGATCATGGTGTTGCGCATTTGCCGGGCCAGGGTGGCGCCGACGAACACGCCGTCCAGCCAGAAGCCGGCGCTGGCGGTGAGCGGCAATAACAGCATCCACGGCAGGTAGGTGGCGGCGGTGTCGCGTACCCCGGGCAGGTCGGTGAGCAGGCGGATCAGTGGCCCGCCGCCGGCGGCGAAGGCCAGCAGCGCCACTCCGGCGATGATCAGTGTCCACTTGCCGGTGCCGGCCACAGCCGCGTCCAGGGCGCGCCGGTCGCGGCGGCCGGTGGCGTCGCCCACCAGGGCCTCGGCGGCGTTGGCGAAACCGTCCAGGGTGTTGCTGAGCAGCAACAGAAAGGTGATCAACACCGCGTTGGCGGCCAGCACGGTGTCGCCCAGCCGCGCGCCCTGGGCGGTGAAAAAGAAAAACACCGTCAGCAGCGCCAGGCTGCGGATAAAAATATCCCGGTTCACCGCCAGAAGACGCAGCATTGGTGCCACCTGTTTGAGCGCGCCCACCGGCAGCGAGCGCCAGGCGGCGCCGAAGATTTCCCGGCGCAGCCAGAACAGCCCGCCGGCCAGGCCCAGGTACTCCGACACGGCGCTGGCCACCGCCACGCCGCGCACATCGAAATGCCAGACCTGTACCAGCAGAAAATCCAGCAGAGCGTTGCTGCTGTGCATCAGCACCGTCATTTTCAGCGGCACGCTGGTGCGGTGCAGGCCGATGGCGAAGCCGATCAAGGCGAAATTCCCCAGCGCCGCCGGCGCGCCGAGAATGCGGATGCCGATGTATTCCCGCGCCAGCCCTTGCACCTCGGCGCTGCCACCCAGCAGCCACAGGCCGGCGTCGCTGAGCAGCGGCCGCAGCAGGATCAGCGCGCCACCCACCAGGGTCGAGAGCAGCAACGCCCGCAGCAGCACCACCAGGGTGGCGTCGCCGGCGCCGCGCGCCTGGGAGGTGAACCCGGTGGTGCCCATGCGCAGGAAGTTGAACGAGAAGTACAGGAACATGAAAAAGTTGCTGCCCAACGCCACCGCCGCCAGGTAGACCGGCGAATCCAGATGGCCGACCACCGCGGTGTCCACCAGACCCAGCAGCGGCGCGGTGATATTGGACAGCAGCAACGGCCACGCCAGCATCCAGATGCGACGGTCCAGAGCGCGGTCCTTAGCGATCACGGGCGTTCCTCCAAAGCCATGAAACGGCTAGGAGTCGGGGCGGCGCAGCAGGGTAACGCCGAACAGCACGGCGGCGGCCACCACGATCGAGGGGCCCACCGGTGTGTCGGCGTACCAGCTCACCGTCAGCCCCAGGAATACCGAAGTCAGCCCCAGCAGGCTGGCCAGGGCGGCCATCTGTTCCGGGGTGCGCGACAGACGCCGCGCGCCGGCGGCGGGAATCACCAGCAGCGAGGTGATCAGCAGCACCCCGACGGTACGGATGGCGCCGGCGATCAGCAGCGCCAGCAGCAGCATCAGGATCAGCCGGGTGCGGGTCACCGGCACGCCTTCCACGTGGGCCAGATCCTCGTTCACGGTGATGCTGAGCAGTGCCCGCCAGTGCCACGCCAGCAGCACCAGAATCAGCGCCGCGCCGGCCCACAGCGCCAGCACGTCCCGCCAATTGACCGCCAGCAGGTCGCCGAACAGGTAAGCGAACAGATCCACCTGCACGCTTTTCTGCACGCTCAGGGCGATCACGCCCAGTGCCAGGGTGGTGTGCGCGACGATACCCAGCAAGGTATCGCCGGTGATCTGACGCTGCTGCTGCAGGCCCACCAGGGCGGCGGCGATGGCGAGACAGGCAACCACCACCGCCAGATACAGGTTCACGTCCAGGGCCAGCGCCAGGGCCGCGCCCAGCAGAGCACCGTGGGCCAGGGTATCGCCGAAGAACGCCATCCGCCGCCACACCACGAAGGCGCCCATGGGGCCGGCGACCAGGGCCACCGCGAGCCCCGCCAACAGAGCCGGTGCGAGCAGTTCAATCATGGTGGTGGCTCCCCGGGTGCGCGTGGTGGTCGTGGTGCGGGTCGCCGCTCAGGTCGTGGTCGTGATCGTGATCGTGGGTGTACACGGCCAGATTGGGCATTCCGCCGCTGGGGCCGAACAGGCGGTGGTAGGCCGGGTCCCGGCTGACCGCCTCCGGCGTGCCGGAACAGCAAACGTGATGGTGCAGGCACACCACCTGGTCGGTGCGCGCCATCACCAGATGCAGGTCGTGTGAGATCAGCAAAATGCCGCAACCGGTTTCGTCGCGCACCTGGCCGAGCAGGCCGTACAGGGCGTCCTGACCGGACACGTCGACACCCTGGGCGGGTTCGTCCAGCACCAGCAAGTCGGGCTTGCGCAGCAGTGCCCGGGCCAGCAGCACCCGCTGCATTTCGCCGCCGGACAGGCCGCCCACCGCGCGCCGGCGCAGATGGGCGACACCGGTGCGCTGCAGGGCGTCGCGGCGGGCGCGGGTGCGTCCCGGCGCCGCCAGCCACAGGAAGCGGTCCACGGTCAGCGGCAGGCTGTCATCCACGTGAAGATGTTGAGGCATATAGCCCACCCGCAGCCCGGGGCGGCGCTCCACCCGGCCGCGATCGGGCCGAGCCAGACCCAGCACCAGCCGCGCCAGGGTGCTTTTGCCGGCGCCGTTGGGGCCGATCAGCGTGGTGATGCGGCCCGGCTCCAGGGTCAGGGACACGTCGTCGAGCACGCTATGCGCGCCATACGCCAGGCCGGCGCCATGCACCGTCACCAGCGTTCCCGTGTCAGCCCGCTGCTGCGACATTTCAGAGCCCCCGTTGAACAAAGCGGTGATGATATACTATTTGCCCGGTCAATCGCTCGGGCGCCGGCGGCGCCGTCGGGCTTGACGGCTCGGGCACACTGATTGGTCTGACGCTCTCAATGAGCATTCTCACGGTTTCGGACATACCCATGCGATACCTGCTCGTCCCTCTCTTACTGGCGCTGTGCGCGCCTTTGCCGGCGCGTACCCTGGTGGCCAGCGTCGAACCGCTGGCCATGGTGCTGCGCGATTTGTACGGCGACAGCGCCGAGGTGGTCACCCTGCTGAACGCCAATCAGAATCCGCACAACCCCATGTTGTCTCCGCACCAGATGCTCACCCTGCGCCAGGCGGATCTGTTGGTGTGGCTGGGCGAGGACGCGGAACCGGCGGTGGCCAGCCTGGCGGCCCGGCGCGACGGCGGGAGCCTGGCGTTGTTGTCCCTGCCCGGCATCACCCGCCGCGAAGGCGGCCACCGTCATGGCGGCGGGGACGACCACGACCACCAGCACGAAGCCGGAGAACTGGACCCGCACCTGTGGCTGGACCCGCGCAATATGGCGGTGCTCGCCCGGGCCCTGGGAGACCGTGAGCGGCTGCCCGGAGGGCAGCCCGAGGCGTTTCTGGACGGCCTGAAAGACACCGAGGCGGCGTTGCGCGAGCGTCTGGCGCCGGTCACCGACACCCCCTGGCTGACCTTCCACCATCCCTGGGGCTACTTTCAGCAGCGGCTGGGTCTGCGCGAGCCGATGATTGTCAGCGAGCAGCTCGGCGCCGGCCCCAGCAGCCGCCGGTTCGTGGCGCTGGCCCGGCAGCTGAAAACCGAACGGGTGCGCTGTGCGATTCTCGAGCCGGAAGCCCAGGCCGACCTGGTGGCGCGCCTGTGTCCGGATTGCCGGCGGGTGGCGCTGGACCCGCTCGGCCGGGACGCACGGGCAAGGGGGCAAGGAGACGAATACACCCGCTGGCTGAGCGAGCGGGTGGCGGCCACGTTCGCCACCTGCCTGGCGCCATGACGGCGGACTGGCCCGGGCGCCGCGTTTTGGCCCCACCGGCTCCATTGAGCCGGCGCGTGAAACCGGTATGCTGATGCGTTTGTCGGGTCAAGGAGAAGGCATGGGGCAGTCGCGGGGTGCGCAAGACGAATCGGCCACGGAGGCTCTGCCGGACCTCGGCCGTCTCGCGCTCACATGCTGGGATTACGCCTGGCCGCTGCGGCGCGAGTACGGTCCCGGGGGTGGCGCCGTGGAGCGTGCCCTGGATGAAGCGGTGGAGCGCGGCTTCAACGCCGTCCGCCTTGACCCCTATCCGCATCTGCTGGCCACGCCGGCCAACAGCGTTCACCTGGACCGTTGCGAGATCTTCGCCGAGCCGGACGCCCGTTTGGATGTCGGCGCCGGCGCCGAGACCGTGCAGATTCGCAAGGCGTTTCGTCGCCTGCTGGCCGGCGCCGCCGACCGTGGCCTGAAACTGTGGCTGAGCGGCTTTTTCGTCGCCGATAGCCGCGCCCGTCGCTCTTTCGTGCGTCGTCCGGCCGACTTCATCGACGTCTGGGTGCAAACCCTGGAGCTGGTGCGCGAGTGGGGCCATCTGGACACCGTGGTGGCGGTGGACTTCTGCCACCATTTTCCGTTTCCGCCTTGGGGCCACGGCGTCATCCGTCGGGTGTTCGGTCAGCCGCCCCAGCGGCCCCTGCCGCAGCGCTGGGACCCCGAGCAGGAACAGGCGGTGGAGCACTATCTGCTGGAAGTGCCCCGCGCCCTGCGTGCTCTGTTTCCCACCATCCATTTCGGCGTCAGCGCCGCCGCCGGCGAGACCGATCGTCTGCGTCAGTTGGACACCAGCGAGCTCGATTTCCTGGAGTTGGGGTTGTGGCTGGACGACGACCCGCGCTACCGGCTGGCCACCGGTGCCGATCTGCCGGTGCCCGGCTTGCTGGACCGGCGTCTGGGGGCGCCCCTGAGGAGGGCGCTGATGGAGGCCACCGGCGAGCACTGGCGTGGCCGTCTTCAGGAGCAACTGCAGCGCCGCCTGGCGTTCACCCGGCTGCGTCGCCTGCAGCCGGTGCTCGGCGAAGGCTATCTGAATCCCCGGGTGACGCCGGAACGTCTGCCCCGGGACTGGGCCGGATTCACCGAGGCGCTGGTGGGGAAGGCGCTGGCCGGCGGCGTGTCCGTGATGACGCCCACCAGCCTGGCCCGCCCGCACACCCCCTGGCTGTGGCGGGAAGCCGATTGGCTGGCGCACCTCAACCATCTGATTCTTACCGGACCGGGACGTTAATTTATTCCACGTCGCCGAGGGCGTTGAAGCGGTAGCCGAAGATACGCGCGAACTCCGCGGGGTCCTTGCTGCCCTGGCCCTCCGACTCACCGGACACCGGCCCGGCCAGTCGCGACAGCCAGAAACGCAGCGCCGCCACCGCCAGGGCCAGCGCCAATACCGATTCGTCCCATTCACCGCCGCCGTCCCGGTAGCCGGCCAGCAAGGCACCCTGCCGGCGCGGCACCGGGCGGCCGTCCCGGGCCACCGCCCAGTCGTTCAGCGCTACCGCCAGGTCGTACTCGGGTCGCTCCAGGCAGGCGTTGTAGAAGTCCAGCACGCCGGTGAGCCGGCCACCGCCGTCGAACAGCGCGTTGTCGCGGAATAGATCGCCGTGGATCAGCGTGCGGGTGGCGGGCACTTTGCGCCAGCGCTGCAGCACGGTTTCGGCGCGGTGCCGGTCGTCGTCGTTAAGGCGGCCCAAATGCTCGCTCAGGGCCTTCAGGCGCTGGCGCTCATCCGGCAGCACCGTGCCCGCTTCCGCCGGTTGGCGGTGCAGGTCGGCGAGCAGGGCGCCCACCTGCCGGCAATGCTCGCTGCCCACCTCGAAACAGTGCTCGCCGGGCAGGCGCGGCACCAGCACCGCCGGTTTGCCGGCCACATGGCGCAGCCGCCGGCCGTGACGGTCCACCAGCGCCGCCGGCACCGGCAGCCCGGCCGCCGCCAGAGTCGCCAGCAACGCCAGGTAGGGCGCCAGGGCCTCGCCGTTGAATTGCTCGAAGATGGTCAGAACCACTGCACGCGGGTTGTCGTCCCCGGTCAGGGCGTCAATCAGGTAGGTGCTGTTCTCAATGCCATGGCGCGCAGCTTGCGCGTTCTCCAGCCGCAGCGCGTAATCAGCCAGCAGGGCGGCCAGATCCCGATCGTCGACACGGGTATAGACGGACATCAAAGTTTCCTTTGGGAGCGTTTCAGAGGCGCCTTCGAAAAAAGGCCGGGGATGACCGGGTCCTTTGCTTGAGGTGATGGTATAACCCCTGTCCATTGGTGGAAATACACGCCGGGTTTTATTAAGGAGAAACCATGTCCCTGCAACAAAAGATCGAGCGCACCACCGTGCGTACCCTGATGAAAATGCCCGGCGCCCTGGCCGGCCGTCTGGCCGGTGCGGTGGAAAGCGTCAGCCGGGAAGGCCTGGATCCCAAGCTGCGCCTGTTGCTGGCCCTGGGTGACGGCCGCAAGGGCTTCCATGAGCTGCCGCTGGCCCAGGGCCGCGCGCTCTACGGGCACATGATCGACATGCTTGATGTGGACCGGGAAGACGTGGCGCTGACCCGGGACATTCGCGTGCCGGTGGACGGCGGCGACATGCTGGTGCGTCTTTACCGTCCCAAGAGCGCGCCCACCGAGGGCAGCCCGGCGATCATGTATTTCCACGGTGGCGGCTTCACCATCGGCACCGCGGAGGAATACGACCGCCTGTGCCGGCACCTGGCCAACCGCACCGGCGCGGTGGTGATCAACGTGGACTACCGGCTGGCGCCGGAACACCCGGCGCCCACCGCCGCCGACGACTGCCTCGCCGCCTGGCGCTGGCTGGGCGAGCAGGCCGGCGACCTGGGCATCGACACCGGCCGCCTGGCGACCATGGGTGACAGCGCCGGCGGCAATCTCTCCATCGTGGTGGCTCAGCAGGCCGCGATCCACGGGCTGGCCGTGCCCAAGCTGGTGGCGGCGGTGTACCCGAAAACCGACGGCGACTCCGACATGCCCTCGGTGACGCAGCTCGGCGGCGGCCAGGGTGGGCTGGATAGCGAGATGATGCAGTGGTTCCACAACCACTACATTCAGGACGGCACCCTGGTGGGTGACTACCGCATTTCGCCGCTGCGCAACCCGGACATCGCCGGCCATCCGGACACCATCGTGGTCACCGCCACCGACCCGCTGCGCGACGAGGGCCTCGCCTACAGCGAGAAGCTCAAGGACGCCGGCGTCAACGTGGTCAATCTGGACTTCCCGGAGCTGGTGCACGGCTTCATCACCATGGGCGGCGCCATCCCCGCCGCCCGCCGCGCGGTGAACGCCATCGTCCAGCAGATCAAAGAGCGCCTCTGACCGGTCTTTCCTGGGGCGGGTTTTGTGGGAGCGGGCCCGCTCCCACAAGGCGCGCCTACAACCTCTTGCGTTACACTGTGCGCTCCATGTCTTATCCAACCCCAGGGACTGCCATGACCGAGCGTAAACCGATCATTCTTGTCGACGGCTCCTCTTATCTTTATCGGGCCTTCCACGCCCTGCCGCCGTTGACCACCTCCACCGGCCAGCCCACCGGCGCGGTGCGCGGCGTCGCCTCGATGTTGCGCAAGATGATCAACGACTACGACCCCGAGTACATGGCCGTGGTGTTCGACGCCAAGGGCAAAACCTTCCGTGATGAGCTGTTCGAGCAGTACAAGGCCAACCGGCCGCCGATGCCCGACGACCTGCGCCAGCAAGTCCAGCCGCTGCACGACCTGATTCGCGCCATGGGCCTGCCGTTGATCATCGAGGACGGCGTTGAAGCGGACGATGTGATCGGCACCTTCGCGCGCGTTTTCAGCGAACAGAAAAAGCCGGTGCTGATCTCCACCGGCGATAAGGACATGGCGCAACTGGTCAATGACCACGTCACCCTGATCAACACCATGAACAACGCCGTCTATGACATCGACGGCGTGCGCGAAAAATTCGGCGTCGGTCCGGAGCTGATCATCGATTTCCTGGCGTTGATGGGCGACAAGGTGGACAACATTCCCGGGGTCCCCGGCGTCGGCGAGAAGACCGCCCTGGCCCTGCTCACCGGGCTCGGTTCCCTGGACAACATCTACGACAACCTGGACAAGGTGGCCGACCTGGATTTTCGTGGCGCCAAGTCCATGGGAAAAAAACTGGAAGAGCACCGCGAGCAGGCGTTCCTCTCCTACCAACTGGCCACCATCAAGGTCGACTGCGAGCTTAAGGAAGCCCTGGACGATCTCAAACTGCTGACCCCGGACGGGGAAAAACTGGCGGGGTACTACCGCGACCTGGAATTCAAAGGCTGGCTCAGTGAATTGCTGGAAGGCGACGACCCGGCGGTGGATGGCGCTCCGGACATCGAAAGCGAGCAGAGCATCGACCGGGACGCCTATGAGACGGTGCTTAGCGAAAAAGATCTGGATGTCTGGCTGGAAAAACTCAAAAAAGCCGAACTGTTCGCCTTCGACACCGAAACCACCAGCCTCAATTACATGGAAGCGGACCTGGTCGGCGTCAGCTTCGCCACCGACGCCGGCGAAGCCGCCTATGTGCCCTTCGGACACGACTACCCGGGCGCGCCGGACCAGCTCGACCGCGCTGTGGTGCTCGACAAACTCAAGCCGATCCTCGAAGACGAAAAAAGCAAAAAAGTCGGACAGAACCTTAAGTACGACATGAGCGTGCTGGCCCGCGCCGGCATCACGCTGCGCGGCGTGGAATACGACACCATGCTGGAATCCTATGTGATCGATTCCGTGGCCACCCGCCACGACATGGACTCTCTGGCACTGAAATACCTGGGCCACAAAAACATCAGTTTCCAAGAGATCGCCGGCAAAGGCGCCAAGCAGCTGACCTTCAATCAAGTGGGGCTCGCCGAAGCCGGCCCCTATGCCTCCGAGGATGCGGATATCACCCTGCGCCTGCATCAGACCCTGTGGCCGAGCCTGGAAAAAGAAGCCGGACTGAAAAGTGTGTTCCATGACATCGAAATGCCGCTGGTGCCGGTGCTCAGTTGCATTGAACGCAACGGCACCTACGTGGACGCGGACATGCTCAAAAAACAGAGCACTTTCCTGGCCAAGCGCATGCTGGAACTGGAAGAACAAGCGTTCGAAGAAGCCGGCCAGAAATTCAATCTGGGCTCGCCCAAACAGCTCGGCGAAATTCTTTACGAAAAACTGGAAATTCCGGTGATTAAAAAGACGCCCAAGGGCGCGCCGTCCACCGCCGAAGCCGTGCTTCAGGATCTGGCCTTGCAGGGTTACCCGCTGCCCCAGGTGATCATGGACTACCGGGGCGTTTCCAAACTGAAAAACACCTACACTGACAAATTGCCGGAGCTGATCAACCCCACCACCGGCCGGGTGCACACCTCGTACCATCAAGCGGTGGCGGCCACCGGACGGTTGTCCTCCAGCGATCCCAACCTGCAGAACATTCCGGTGCGCAGCGAAGAAGGCCGGAAAATACGCCTGGCGTTTTCGGCGCCCAAGGATAAAAAGATCGTCGCCTGCGACTACTCACAGATTGAGCTGCGCATCATGGCGCACCTGTCCGGCGACAAAGGCCTCACCCACGCCTTCGAAAACAACCTGGATATTCACCGCGCCACCGCCGCCGAAGTCTGGGGCAAGACCCTCGACGAGGTCAGCGACAACGAACGCCGCAACGCCAAGGCCATTAACTTCGGCCTGATCTACGGCATGAGCGCCTTCGGCCTCGCCAAGCAGCTGGGCATCCCGCGCGGCGAAGCCCAGGAATACATCGACCGCTACTTCGACAAATACCCCGGCGTCAAACGCTACATGGAAAACACCCGCGCCGACGCCGCCGAAAAAGGCTACGTGGAAACCCTGTTCGGCCGCCGTCTTTATCTACCGGAAATCAACAGCCGCAACGGCCAGCGCCGTCAGGCCGCCGAACGCACCGCCATCAACGCGCCCATGCAAGGCACCGCCGCCGACATCATCAAACGCGCCATGATCAAGGTGCACCACTGGCTGCAGGACAGCAAACTGGACGCCCTGATGATCATGCAGGTGCACGATGAGCTGGTGTTCGAAGTCAAAGAAAGCCAGGTCGATGACCTGGTCAAGGAAGTCACCCAGCGTATGGAAGCCGCCGCCAAACTGGATGTGCCGTTGATCGTCGACGCCGGGATCGGGAACAACTGGGAAGAGGCGCACTAAAAGCGCGAAAAGGAGAAGCCTGATGTGCAACACCCTGGGAGGGTCGAAAGCGCCATCGCCACGACAACTTACGGTGCTGTGGTTTTTGCCACTTTCCGCACCGCTGATGATCGGCGTGGCGCTCGCCGTGTTGGCAACCTTCGCGCATTACCCGCCACCGGTTGAGTTGCTAACTCGGGAAACCTTGTGGGGCGTGAGTCTTGCCGCCATGGCTCTGGTATTGCTGGTCGGCCGGCGGCTGCGCAATCTTGTCATGGCGCCGGAGAGAATAGCGCATCGCCCTGTGCCTGGTAGCACCAAAACTTCGCGAGACGTTAAGGCGTTGGCGGTCGCCAAGGTGCGGAACAGCATGTTCATACTTCTGGGGTTGTTGAACTTCGTAGCCATGTTGGTGGTCGCCGCTTGCTTCATGCATGCCGACGTGGAGCTGGCGCTGCTTAACGGCGTTTACAGTCTGGTGCTGGCGGTCATTACCAAGCCGGACTTTGTGGTCGCGGTCCGGGAGACCGAAACCGTGCTGCGGCGTCAGGGGTAAGCCCTTCGGAGAGCGTTCCATGGAAAAACAATTCTGGGAAGAAAAATGGCAGGCGCAGGAATTGGGCTTCCATTTGTCCTTCGTGCACCCGATTTTGAAACGTAATCTGGACGGGTTTGATCCGCCCGCCGGGGCGACGGTGTTTTTGCCGCTGTGCGGCAAGACGCTGGACATCGGCTGGTTGCTGGAACAGGGCCTGCGGGTGGTCGGCGTGGAACTCAGCGAACTGGCGGTGAGCCAGTTGTTCGAGTCGCTGGGCGTCAGCCCGGACGTGTCGCCCTGGGGCGCCGGCCGAGTGTGGCGCCATGGCGCGCTGACGGTGTTCCAGGGCGATGCCTTCGCGCTCACGGCGGATGATCTGGGTGAGGTGGCCATGGTTTACGACCGGGCGGCGCTGGTGGCGTTGCCGGCAGCCATGCGCGAGCGCTACGCGGCGCACCTGGCCACTGTCACGGCGCGCGCCCCGCAGCTACTGATCACCTTTGAGTACGATCAGGACCGCATGGACGGACCGCCGTTCGCCGTGCCCGCCGATGAAGTCGAGCGCCTTTATGGCGGCAGCCACGCCGTCGACTGCCTGTCCCGCAAGGACGTGATCGATAACCAGCCGGCGTTCCGCGAACGCGGTCTCGACCGTTTCGAGGAAATCGCCTGGCGGCTGACCCCTCGCTGACATCCGTCTCTCTCACAGGCTTTTACATCCCCCGTCTTGTGCTCGTCTCTCAGGCCACTAGGTTGAAGGCATTCGACTTTCAATCAGGAGACGAGCCATGTTGAACGTAAGCGGCGAAACCGTCTGCCGGCTGGTGGAACTGGCCCAAGCCTTCCAGGCGCGGGACACGGTGAGCATGCCGGAAGACGCCGGCAACCCCATCGACGATGCCGCCGGCGCGGAGGCGCTGACGGAGCCGGCGGGCGGCGAGGAAGACGGTTCGGTGGCGGAATTCCGCACCGTCATCGAGGACCTGGAGCCGGATCAGCAGACCGAGGTGGTGGCGCTGATGTGGCTGGGCCGTGGCGATTTCCAGGAAGACGAATGGGAAGAGGCCCTGCGCCTGGCCCGCGACGAATGGACCCCGGACACCGCCGACTTCCTGCTCGGCCACCCGCTACTGTCCGAGTACCTGGTGGAAGGCCTCGGCGTATTCGGCGTGCAGTGCGACCTCTAATAATACCGATCGGTAATAAATTGGTGATTAGGCCGGAAAAGGGCGGCTTTCTTCCCGATCGGTATCACCGCCCATCGCCCATGCCTACCAGTGGACCGTCACCAATAAATTCAATTTGTAGCCACCATAGGGAACCTTCACTGCCGTCATAAAAATGTCACGGCTATAGTCCTTCGCGTTTGCGAATCATTCACAACGCGAGGAGAGACCGTGAATATAACAAAAGCCGCCTTAGTGGCCGCCTTTACGCTTGCAACGTCCACGGCCGTGTCGGCCAGTCCCCTGGGTCAGCCCGGGGGCTACCATCACGGCTATCAGAAAAGCCCCGCCCGTTCGCCGATGGCCAGCCCTTACTGGTGGCCGGAAACCCTGGATTTGCGCCCGCTGCGTCAGCACGCGGAAAAATCCAGCCCGGTGGCGGACGATTTTGATTACGCCGAGGCCTTCGCCGAGCTCGATCTGGACGCGCTGAAAGCGGACCTGCGCGCGCTGATGACCGACTCCCAGGACTGGTGGCCCGCGGACTACGGCCACTACGGTCCGTTCTTTATCCGCATGGCCTGGCACAGCGCCGGCACCTACCGCGTGCACGACGGCCGCGGCGGCGCCCGCGGTGCCCAGCAGCGTTTCGAGCCGCTCAACAGCTGGCCGGACAACGTCAGCCTGGATAAGGCCCGCCGTCTGTTGTGGCCGCTCAAGCAGAAGTACGGCAACAACATTTCCTGGGCGGATTTGATGGTGCTGGCCGGCACCGTGGCCATGGAAGACATGGGCTTCAAGACCTATGGCTTCGCCGGCGGCCGCGAGGACGACTGGGAAGCAGACATCACCTACTGGGGCTCGGAGACCGAATGGCTCGGCGATGAACGCCATGACGAGGACGGCAAGCTGGAGAAGCCGCTGGCCGCCGTGCAGATGGGCCTGATCTATGTGAACCCGGAGGGCCCCAACGGCAAGCCGGATCCGATGCTGTCGGCGCAGTCCATCCGCCAGAGTTTCGCCCGCATGGCCATGGGCGATGAAGAAGTAGTGGCGCTGATCGCCGGCGGCCACACTTTCGGTAAAGCCCACGGTGCGCACAAGGCGGAGGACTGCCTGGAAGCCGAGCCCGCCGCCGCGCCCGTTGAGCAACAGGGCCTGGGCTGGAAGAACAACTGCGGCTCCGGCAAGGGCGCCGACACCTACACCAGCGGCCTGGAAGGCGCCTGGTCGGTAAACCCCACCGCCTGGACGCACCAGTACCTGGATAACCTGTTTGGCTACGAGTGGGTGCAGACCAAGAGCCCGGCCGGGCACATTCAGTGGATCCCCGCCGACGGTCAGGCCGCCAATCTGGTGCCGGACGCGCACATCGAAGGCAAGCGCCACGCGCCGATCATGTTCACCACCGACCTGGCGCTGAAGGTCGATCCGCAATACCGCAAGATCGCCAAGCGTTTCCATGAAAACCCGGAAGAGTTCGAGGACGCCTTCGCGCGTGCCTGGTTCAAGCTGACCCACCGGGACATGGGCCCGCGCGCCGGCTACCTGGGCCCGGACGTGCCCGACGAAGCCTTGATCTGGCAGGACCCGATTCCGGAAGTGGATTACAAGCTGATCTCCAAGGGCGACGCCGAAGACCTGAAAGAGGAAATTCTCGCGTCCGGGCTCACCGTGCCGCAACTGGTGCGCACCGCCTGGGCGTCCGCCTCCACCTTCCGGGGTTCCGACCTGCGTGGCGGCGCCAACGGCGGCCGGGTCGCGCTGGCGCCGCAGAAGGACTGGCCGGTGAACGACCCTGAAGAGCTGGATCAGGTGCTGGCGAAGCTGGAACAGATCCGCGCCGACTTCAACGAAGGGGGCCTGTTCCGCCGCAGCAAGATCTCCCTGGCGGACATGATCGTGCTGGGCGGTGCCGCGGCCATCGAGAAAGCCGCTGCCGATGCCGGCCACGACATCGAGGTGCCGTTCACCCCGGGGCGTGCCGACGCCACCCAGGCCATGACCGATGTGGGGGCGTTCGCGGTGATGGAGCCCCAGGCGGATGGGTTCCGTAATTACTTCAGTGAAGAGAGCCGGCTTTCCCCCACCGACAGCCTGGTGGACAAGGCCGACCTGCTGACGCTGAGCGTGCCGGAAATGACCGTGCTGGTGGGCGGCATGCGCAGCCTGGACGCTAACGTGGACGGCGCCGACCACGGCGTTTTCACCGATCGCCCGGGCACCCTGAGCAACGACTTCTTCGTCAATCTGCTGGACATGTCCACCCG
>Ga0310342_100000028_pt1 | contig 69371 bp, 62 predicted proteins | sample S15DNA20500_MG_FD_206155 | JGI IMG/M metagenome (GOLD analysis project Ga0310342, IMG submission 206155) | Marine microbial communities from station ALOHA, North Pacific Subtropical Gyre - S1503-DNA-20-500_MG | ecosystem: Environmental > Aquatic > Marine > Oceanic | place: Pacific Ocean: North... | reverse complement strand
TAGAGCGCGCCAGGAGAAACGATTCTGCCGCGGTGCGACTGCGGTAATGTCGTTCATGGCTCAAGCTCTCCCATCAGGCCACGGGGGCGGAATATCAGGATCAGCACCAGCAGAATAAACGGCGTCATCGGCGCCAGGCTGGCCAGGGTGATCCCGGTCACCTCGCCGTAGGGATCCACGTTCATGCCGAAGGCGTTGAGAATGTCGGCGATGGAGGCGTCAATGGCGACGAAGAACGTCTGGATCAGGCCGATCAACAGGGACGCGTAGAAGGCCCCGATCAGCGAGCCCATGCCGCCGACCACGACCACCACGAACACGATCGGGCCCAGCGTTACCGCCATGCCCGGCTCGGTGGCCAACAGCGGGCCGCCGATCACCCCGGCGAGGCCGGCCAGCGCACAGCCGAAGCCGAACACGCCCATGAACAGGCGCGGCACGTTATGGCCCAGGTGTCCCACCATGTTGCCGTGGGTCAGCGCGGCGCGGATCATCATACCGACGCGCGTTTTTTTGAGCAGGAACCAGAGCGCGATGAACATGAACACGGCGATCAGAATCACCACGCCACGGAAAATCGAATAGTCGGTCCCGAACAGCGTAAACAGCGGTTCGCGCATATACTCGGGTTCGCGATAGGCCACCGCCACGGTGCCCCAGATCAGCTGCACCAGCTCGTCGATCACATAGGCGAGACCGAAGGTGAACAGCAGCTCGGCCACGTGGCCGTTTTCGTGCACACGGCGCAAGCCGAATTTTTCCACCATGGCACCCAGGCCACCGACCAGAATCGGGGCGAGCAAGAGAGCCGGCCAGAAGCCGATCTCCATGCCCATGGTGTAAGCGAAATAAGCGCCGAGCATGTAGAAACTGGCATGGGCAAAGTTCAACACACCCATCATCGAGAAGATGAGGGTAAGACCGCTGGACAGCATGAACAGCAAAAGGCCGTATAAAATACCGTTCAGCGTCGAAAAAATAACAATTTCGAGCATGACGAGGCTCCCGGAACAGCGGCTGACGCCGCTGTTCCCACTACTTAGTCACTGGAGTTACAGGATGGCGCCGCTTACTTGGGGCGGCGCATCCGGCAGGTGGTGGGCAGGCTTACATCTTCACGATCAATGCGCGCCACCTTCTTGAAGTTGTAGTCGGTGCCTTCCGCGCCGTACTTCATGTTGTCCTTCATCACGGAGATGAACATCGGCAGCTGAACCTGGTGGTCCTCGGCACGCATCACCACTTCACCGGTGGTGGTTTCAAGGGTCATGCCTTCCATGACCTTGGCGACATCGACCGGATCGGTGCTGTTCGCTTCGTCGGTGGCTTTCTTGAGCATGTCGAGCATGGTGCTCAGACGCAGGTAGTAGAAGTCCCATTCGGCCTGCTCGTAGAGCTCGGTCTGGCGCTTGGCCATTTCCGGATCCTCGAACTCACCGTAGTACTCGTTGATCTGGTAGATACGGTCCACGCCTTTGTCGCCCAGCTGGGTGACCACGCCGGAGCTGGCGCCATAGTAAGTGTAGAACGGTGCTTCCAGGCCGAATTCCGCGGCCGCTTTCACCAACAGGGTGATGTCCTGGCCCCAGTTACCGCTGATCACCGCGTCGGCGCCGGAGGACTGGATCTTGGACACGTAAGGGGTGAAATCCTTCACCTTCGCCAGCGGATGGAAATCGTTACCCACGATTTCGATGTCCGGACGCTTCTCTTTCAGCATTTCCCGCGCCGCCTTGGACACCGCCTGACCGAAGCTGTAGTCCTGGTTGATCAGGTACACCTTCTTGATGTCCTTGTTGTTGGCGATGTAGTTGGTCAACGCGTTCATTTTCATGTCCGCGTTGGCGTCGAACCGGAAGTGCCAGTAGGAACAGCGCTCATTGGTGAAGGCGGGATCCACGGCGGCGTAGTTCAGGTACAGCACCTCGTCACCGGGGTTGCGCTGGTTGTGCTTTTCAATGGCGGAGATCAACGCGGACGCCACGGAAGAGCCGTTGCCCTGGGTCACGTAGCGAATGCCATCATCGATCGCCTTCTGCAACTGCACCAGGCTTTCTTGCGGATTCACTTTGTTGTCCAGACCGACGATTTCCAGGTCCTGGCCGTTGAGGCCGCCATTGGCGTTAATACGCTTGGCTTCGTATTTAAGGTGTTCGAACGCGGGCTGGCCGGCGGCGGCCATGGGCCCGGTGAGCGGATCGATCAGGGCAAGTTTCACGGTCTCGGCGCTGGCGGTGCCCACCAGCAACAACGAGGCGGCGAGAAAGGTGAAAATGGATTTCAACATGACGCTCTCCACGGTTGTTGTTTTTCTGCCGGTTGTCCGGCATTTCGCTGTCGCCCCGACAACCTTGCCGGGTACGCAACAATCTTTTTTGTTTACTCTGGTTTTCATGCATGTTCCCGGCGCCGTTTCACGGTCCCATCGGCGCTCTTATGGTGAACCACATACTTAGTAGTATGTGCGCACGAAAATATTTCTGTCCAGCGTACTTCTTTAAATTTTCCGGGCCTCGCCACGCGCTCAATTAGGTCAACAAAGACCTACTAAATGTCGCTGAAAGGCCCGCTATTCAATGCTTTGAGCATGAACGGAATAAAACTCGCGGACAATCCCCCGGCGCGCCCACGGGTCTCATTCCCGTGAAAAACCCCGCGCTGATGGCCGAATGCGCCCCGTACACGGTGATTAACGCCGAAAGCGACGAAACAATTACACACAGTTTGTCCGACGGCGGCGCCGCGGAGATCGCCGGCGGGCGACGGAACTCTATTAATTGGAAGTTTTTGTTTCCCCTTGCTGTTACCTCAAGTAACACCAAAAACAGTGTGCCGTTAACGTCGCCTTGACCCCCCTGGCCCCGCCCGGTATGAATTGCACGGCTTTATTTCAAAACAAGCGTTCAAAATAACTAACGCGCTCGGGAGAACTCTAAATGCTTAAAGGGCTGATGATGGATGCGCCCCTGTCGTTAATTGATGTGCTGGACTACGGCGCCCGCATCCACCGCAAGGCGGAAATCGTATCGGTGACCGTGGAAGGCGGCCTGCACCGTCAAAGCTATGCACAAACGTTGCAGCGAGTGGCGCGTCTCGCCCACGGCCTGGTGGCGCTGGGCGTCAAACCCGGCGACCGGGTCGCCACCCTGGCTTGGAACGGCTACCGCCACCTGGAGCTTTATTACGCCATCGCCGGTATCGGCGCCGTGTGCCACACCATCAACCCGCGCCTGCCGGCGGAGCAGATGGCCTATATCGTCAACCACGCGGACGACAGCCTGTTGTTCTTCGACACCACGTTCGCGCCGCTGGTATCCGGCCTGCGCGACCAATTCCCGGAACACACCCGCTATGTGGCAATGACCGACCGCGCGCACATGCCCGACGGGCAGGACCTGCTCTGCTACGAGGAGGTCCTTGACGGCCAGCCCGACACCTACGACTGGCCGGAGCTGGACGAGAACACCGCCTGCGCGTTGTGCTACACCTCCGGCACCACCGGCGCCCCCAAGGGCGCGCTGTATTCGCACCGCTCCTGCCTGCTGCAGGCAATGTTCACCATGGTCTGCGCCAGCGGCTCGTTCCCGGTGGGCGACCGGGTGCTGCCGGTGGTGCCCATGTTCCACGTCAATGCTTGGGGGCTGCCCTATATGGCGCCCCTGGCAGGGGCGTCCCTGATCATGCCGGGCGCGGCGCTGGACGGTGACAGCCTGTTCCGTTTGATGGACGAAGAAAACGTGGACTCGGCCTGGGGCGTGCCCACGGTGTGGCTCGGCCTGCTCGCCGAGATCAAGCGCCACGGTCGCAAGCCCGGTGCCCTGAAACGCGTATCGATCGGCGGCTCGGCGGCGCCGCGCAGCATGGTGCGCGCCTTCGAACAGGACTATCAGGTGGACGTAATGCAGGGCTGGGGCATGACCGAAATGAACCCCACCGGCACCATGAGCACGCTCACCGAAGGTCAGGCGGACCTGCCCCTCGAAGAGCGCATCGAGCTGAAAACCACCCAGGGCCGGCAGCTGTTCGGGGTGCGCATGAAGCTGGTGGACGACGAGGGCCGCGAGGTGCCCCAGGACGGCGAGGCCGTGGGCGAGCTGCTGGTGAAGGGGCCCACGGTGATCCGCGCCTACTTCAACAACGACGAAGCCAGCGCCAAGGCCTTCGACAAGGATGGCTGGTTCGCCACCGGCGATATGGCCAAGCTGACCCCGGACGGCGTGCTCTACATCGTTGACCGGGCCAAGGACCTGATTAAATCCGGCGGCGAGTGGATCAGTTCCATTGATCTGGAGAATCTGGCCGCCGCCCATCCGGACGTGCAGGAATGCGCGGTGATCGGCGTGCCGCACCCGAAATGGGACGAACGGCCACTGCTGGTCGTGGTGGCTCACGCGGACGCGGCGCGGGACAAACAAGCACTGCTCGACCACATGGCCACCAGCATCGCCAAATGGCAGCTGCCCGACGACGTGATCTACGTGGACGAGCTGCCGCATACCGCCACCGGCAAGGTGTCCAAGCGCCATCTGCGCGAGGACTACATGGACTATCTGGGGAACGCCCAATGACCGAGATTCGAGAGCAAAAAGTGCAGGCCAACGGCCTCAACTTCCATGTCCGCAGCGCCGGTGACCCGTCGGATCCGGCGGTGATTCTGCTGCACGGTTTTCCGGAGTGCGGCTATTCGTGGCGCTATCAAATGCCGTTTCTGGCCGGCAATGGCTTCCACGTGCTGGCGCCGGATTTACGCGGCTATGGTTTCAGCGACGCGCCCAAGGAAGTGGACGCCTACCGCCAGGACAAGCTGGTGGCGGACGTGATGGGTATTCTCGATGCGTTCGGCGCCGAGCGCGCGGTGGTGATCGGCCACGACTGGGGTTGCGCCCTGGCCTGGCAGGTGGCGCGCAGCGAGCCGGGCCGGGTGCGCGCGGTGGCCGGCCTGTCGGTGCCCTACCCGGGCCTGGGCCCCAAGGCGCCCACCGAACAGATGCGCGCCGCCTTCGGCGAGCGTTTTTTCTATCAGCTCTATTTTCAGCAGCCGGACGTGCCGGAGCAGGAACTGGAAGCGGACGTGCGTGATTTTCTACGCCGCATGTACCACGCCCTGTCCGGCCCCGGCATGCAGGAGAAATTCCGTGCCGAGAAGCCGGTCACCGGCCTGCTCGACATCCTGCAGCCGCCCAAGGGCGGCCAGCCGGACTGGATGCGGGAATCGGATCTGGACGTGTATGTGGAACGCTTCGAGCACAGCGGCCTGACCGGACCGATCAACTGGTACCGGGCCATGGACGCGTCCTGGCGGCAGCAGAAGGAGGACGGACGCGAACGCATCCAGCCACCGGCGTTGTTCATCGCCGGCAAGGAGGACCCGGTGATCCAGTTCGCCGGCAAGGCCCTGGAGCGCATGCCGACGATGATGGACGATCTCCGCGCGGTGGTGCTGCTGGACGATCTGGGTCACTGGATCCAGATGGAAGCGCCCGAGGCGGTGAACCAGCACCTGGGCGCGTTTTTACAGTCGCTTAATTGATGCGCCGCATTTCAATACGGCGGTTGCGCTCGCGGCCCTCCTCGGTGGCGTTGCTGTCCACCGGGCGGGTGTCGCCGTAACCGCGGGCCTGCAGGCGGCCCGGATCAACGCCCAGGTCGATCAGGAAATCACGCACCGATTCGGCGCGACGCTCCGACAAGGCCTGATTGTAGGCGTCGGAACCCTTCGAGTCGGTGTGCCCGGCGATTTCCACCTCGGTGTCGGAGTGCGCCAGCAGGCGCTCCGCCACACCGCGCAGCACGGTCTTGGCGTTGGGCGTGAGGCGCGCCGAATCGAAGTCGAAGTTGACCCCGTGCAGTACCTCCGGCGGGCCCATCGGCACCGGCTTGATCACCAGTCGTTCGCGCTCGATGATTCGCGTGGTGCCGTAATCGCCGCCGCCGAACAGCGGGAAGGTGAGGCCCACCAGGGCACGCACGTCGCCGAACGGCTCGTTGTGGCTGCCGTCGTCGGAGAAATCCATCACGTAACGCAGTTCCGCGCGCAGCCCCATGGAGCCCCAGATATCGCGAAAATGCAGACCCGCGCCGGCGTTCAGATAACCGTTGGTGTCGGTGCCGGCGGACGAATCGGTGTACACACCGCCGCCACCGACCAGCAGGTAGGGTGACGGACCTTCGCGGTACATATAACGCAGCGCGTCGGCGCCCACCCCGTACTGCCAGTGCTGACCGGAACCCCGGTTGCGCTGCAGGGAATTACCGAAACCGTTCCACTCCAGATCCCATTTCTCACTGATCTGACGGCCCAGGCCAAAGCGAATGCCGGCGCCGTAATCCACGTCGAAGCGGTCCGAATCCTCGATCACATAGATGCCCATGGCGGACGCGTTCCAGCCCTCCGGGTCGGTACGTTCCTCGGCCAGCGCCGGTGTGCAGGCGACAGCGACGGCCAGCGCGGCGGCGGCGCGGCCTTTATCAATCATGGATACCATCTTTTCCCTCTTATCCCCGTTCTCGGTGAAGCCGGCGGCCGGCGCGACGGCCGCGCAACAAACCGGCGGCCAGAACCAGCACGGCCAACAGCCCGGCCAGTGCACCGGCCAAATCAAGCATGGCAGCGTAGAGGGTTTCACTTTCCTGTTCCAGACGTTGCATGGCGTTGCTTATGGCTGTTTTTGTAACCCGGCCGTCGGTGTCGCTTTGCAGAATGGACGCCGGCTGGCGGGACGGATCCACGCGCATGCGCTGCAATTGCAGACGCACCGCCTCGATCTGTTCGAACACCACATCACGGGCATCGTCGTCCTTGATGTCGTCGCGGTGCTTCTCCAACCAGTTGAGGAAACCGGTCTTGTTGAGCAGGTCATCGAATAACTGCGTGACATCGCCAGCCACCCGATCGTCCATGCCGGTGGTATCGAGCGCGCCCAGGTTCACCAGCCAGGCGTCCACGCGGGGGATGGAGCCGGAGGTGCCGGTGCCGTCGGCGCGCCCGGACAGGTTGGTGAGCGCCGCCTTCATACGCTGCAGACCATAATCACGGGCGATGCCGCGCAGGCTCTGAATGCCGTCGGCCATCACCGCCAGCGGCGCGCGCAGATCGGCGAAGGACGCACTCAAATTGCTGGTCTGGAACCGCTCCACCGCCAGGCGGTAGTCACGCACGCCACGCTGCACCTCGTTCATGGCCGCGAGCAGCGTGTTCAGCGCGGCATCGTCGGTTTCCGGCTTGGGCAGGGTTTCGGTGGCGGCGAACGGCGCGCATTGCGAATCCGCGTTGGGGTCCAGCGGGCGCACGGCGGCGGCATAAAGGTGCTCGCCATAATCCGCCAGCAACGTCACCAGCTCCTCCTCACTGGCGCGCTCCAGCCAGGTCACCGGATCGGTGCCCGCGGGATAGGCGTTACGCCAGCCCAGCAAGGCGTCGTTGATCGCCAGTTCAGTCTGATACAAGCGCGACAGGCAATACATCTGCACGCGATGCACCGCCAGCTCGTTCACCGGCTCGGTTTTGAACAGGCGCTCGCGGATGTCGGCATCCAGCTGGCCGCTCTGATTGGCGAGCCGGTCCACCAGGATCACCGGAACCAACTCGGAGGCCGGGGTCAGCAGCGTGTCGCGGGCCTCCGGTCCGGGGTCCGGTTGCGGCTCGGGCTCGGGTTCCGGGGCCGGTTCGCGCGGTTGCTCGGCGACAATGTCGCCGTCGTCGCTGCCCGAGGAGTTGCAACCGGAGAGCATCAGCAGGGCACTGACGAGGGCCAGCAGGCCGATACGGAAAAAAGAGAGAGTCATGGCGTGGCCTTGTTTTGGTACGATGGTACAATTAAAAGACAAGGCATGGTGCCAAAATATTTAGTGCACATCTGTACGTAATCTGTAACCGGTTCGCACCGGCCCCGCACGCTGGGTATCCTTGGCCCTCATCGAGCCGTCCAGGAGCCCGCCATCGATACCCTGCAAGCGTCCCTGCCCCTGAGCCTGCTGGCCTTCGCCGCCTGCGTGGCGGTGATCGCCACCGCCGGCGTCAAGATCACCGCCGTGGTGGACGAGCTGGCGGACCGCACCCGGGCCGGGGAGGCGCTGGCCGGCGCGGTGTTATTGGGCGCCACCACGTCGCTGTCCGGCAGCGTGCTGTCCGTGACGGCGGCCTGGAAAGGTCACGCCGATCTGGCCCTGAGCAACGCGCTGGGCGGCATTGCCGTACAGACCGCTTTTCTGGCGGTGGCGGACATTGCCTACCGGCGCGCCAACCTGGAACACGCCGCCGCGTCCGCCGCCAACCTGATGCAGGGCGCCCTGCTGATCACCCTGATGTCGATTATCCTGGTGGGCACCTTTTCGCCGGCGGCAACCGTGTTCGGCGTGCATCCGGCCACACCCGCTCTGCTGGCCATTTATATGTATGGCCTGCATCTGGTGCAGCGGGTGCGCGACGAACCCATGTGGCGGCCGGCCCGCACCCGCGAAACCCGCGAGGACGTGCCCGAGGAAGACAATCTGCGTCTGTCGCTGCCCCGGCTGCTGCTGGTGTTCGTCGGCCTGGCCGCCCTGCTCGGGGTGTCCGGCTTCGTGCTGGAAGCCGCCGCCAGTGGCGTCGCCCGGCACACCGGCCTGCGGCAAACCACGGTGGGCCTGCTGCTCACCGCCACCGTCACCTCGCTGCCCGAGCTGGTCACCTCGGTCGCGGCGGTGCGGCGCGGCGCCCTGACCCTGGCGGTGGGCGGCATTATCGGCGGCAACGCCTTCGACACCCTGTTCACCGCCGCCTCGGATGTCGCCTACCGCGACGGCTCCATTTACGCGGAGATGAACGACGGCCTGCTGCTCTGGGTGTCGTTGTCGATCCTGATGACCGGCTTCCTGCTGATGGGCCTGGTGCGCCGCGAGCAGCACGGCCCCGGCGGCATCGGTTTCGAGAGCCTGGCGGTGCTGCTGCTTTACGGCCTGGGGATCGCTTTGGTGTTGGGCGGCTGAGGCCGACGACCGTATAGTGTCCCTTCGTACTTCCCACCAGGAGAGCCCCTTGGCGCACGACGATCAGGATTCGAGGGATAAGGACCAGGACGAGACGCCCTGGGAAGAAGCCGTCAAACGGGAGCGGGACGAGGCCCGCGAGGACGACGAAGAGCACGAAGGCGACGACAGGCAGACAGAGCGCGACCGGCGCCGGGAAGCCGCCCTGCCCTCCAAGGCGGCGGCGGTCCATGAGCGCCTGCGCATCAGCGGTGAAAAAGAGCTGGAACGCGACGCCATGGCGTTGCTGTGGTCGGCGATCGCCGCCGGCATTTCGATGAGCGCTTCAATGGTGGCGCGGGGTTTGTTGCACGCCCATGTGCCGGAAAGCGACGCCGGCTTTCTGATCGAGAGCATGGGCTACACGCTGGGCTTTTTGATCGTGATCCTGGCCCGCCAGCAGCTGTTCACGGAAAACACCGTGACCGCCGTATTGCCGTTCATGAGCCACCCCACCAAGGAAAATCTGGGCAGCCTGATGCGTCTGTGGGGCGTGGTGCTGGCCGGCAACGTCCTGGGCGCGGGTATCGCCGCCTTCACCTTCCTGCATTTGCCGATGTTCTCCCCGGAAGTGAACGACGCCTTCGTCGCGATCGGCGAAAAAGTCATGGAGAACGACCCCTTCACGATGTTCTCCAAGAGCATCGTCGCCGGCTGGATGATCGCCACCATGGTGTGGGTGATGCCGTCCGCGGACCAGGCCAAGGCCTGGGTGATTCTGATCATGACCTACGTGGTGGCGATCGGCGAGTTTCCGCACATCATTGTCGGCGCCAGCGAAATTCTCTATCTGGTGTTCGAAGGCACCGTGGGCTGGCGGGACTTTTTTCTGCACTTCGGCCTGCCGACCCTGGCCGGCAATATCATCGGCGGCACCTTTATCTTCGCGCTGATCAGTCACGCCCAGATCCGCAACGACATGGACGTGCAACGCGAAGGGCGCCGTGGCGCCTGGGGGTTTAATCGGAACAAGCGGTGAGCGGTGGACTCTTGCCTAAGCCGCGACCCTCGGGTACCCTACGCGCCCTCTGCTGATGACCGCAGAGCACACAGTTTTGGTGAGGTGTCCGAGTGGCTGAAGGAGCACGCCTGGAAAGCGTGTATACGTTTACGCGTATCGAGGGTTCGAATCCCTCCCTCACCGCCAAATAGAAAGGGGTCCCAATCGGGACCCCTTTTTTATTCGCGGTCAAACCCCCGCTTCGACTTACGCGATTCGGGCCAGATAAACGCCCTGGTATTCACACACCAGCAGGCCGTCGGCGGCGGTGGCGTACGCCGACACGCTCAGGCTCGCCTTGCCACGCCGCTTCAGGCGTTGATGAAACCGGCCGCTCTCGCCGTCATCGGCGCGGGCCTGGATTTCGATGTCGCCGTGCAGCGGCGCGCGGTATCGCAGGCTGGATTCCACCGCCACCACGTCGACGCTGGCGCCACCCTCGCCCACGGCGGTGTCCGCCATCAGCGTGGTGCACGCCCAGCCGGCCAGGGTCAGCAATGCCGCCTGGCTGCCGGCGAAGAAGGTGCCTTTATCATTATGATTAGGCGCCAGCGGCGCGGTGAGGATGAGCCGTTCGCCGTCAAAGACGGTGAAGCGGAAGTCCAGATGGGTGGTCAGCGGTATCGCCGCGCGCACCCGGTCGGCCAGCGCCTCGAGATCAGTCATCGCGCCCCCGGGGCAGCTCACGCAGAAACATTTCCGGTTGCTCGTCGGGCAGGTTTTTCAGGGTGCCGGCGGGAGTGCCCAGGTACACGAAGCCCACCACCTGATCCTTGTCGGCGAAGCCGAGACGGGCCTTGACGGTTTCGTCGTTGGCCAGGTCCCCGGTGCGCCACATGGCGCCGATGCCCAGGGCATGGGCGGCCACCATGATGTTCTGCACCGCCGCGCCCACCGCCAGCACCTGCTCCCAGGCGGGCACTTTGTGGCCTTCGGTGATGTCCGCCACGGCGACGATAATGGTGGGCGCGCGCAGCGCCTTGTTGCGGATGTTGTCACGGGCGCACTGGTCCGCGTCCGGCTGACGGCGCAGCAGGCGCCATTCCATGATATCGCCGAGCCGTTCGCGCTCTTCCCCTTCCAGCACCAGGAAGCGCCAGGGACGGAGCATGCCATGGTCCGGGGCACGGATCGCCGCCGCCAGCAATTGCCTGACCTGATCGGCGGAGGGGCCGGGCTCGGTGAGGCGGGCCACGGAAACGCGGGTGTTGAGCGCGGTCAGTGTGTCCATCGAAACTCCTGTGAGCGAACGGTGACGCGCCGTGGATTGTACGGCAAAGCGCGCTGGCTTTCCTCGACGCCGGACGATCAGTCTTTTTTCTGAACCCACAACTGGGTAAGCTCCGAACAAATATCCTGATTGGCACTGCATGAGTACATCCAAGACCCGACCCCGCAAGCCCTATCTGGACCCGATGGAGCGCGCGCGCCGGCTGAGCAATTACATCCGCCTGCTTGCCTTCGTGGTGGCGGCGGCGATTCTCATGGCCGGTGTCGGCCTGCGGCTGTATCCGTCCCATTACCTGCTCGGGGTGGCGGGCCTGCTGGCCTATCCGTTACTGGTCCAGACCCTGGTGGTGGTGGGCCAGCGCAAGAATCTGTTGCCGGAGCATTTCTCCCCGGTGGTGATGCAACTGGACGCGGCGATCATCGGCGTGGCCTGCGCGCTGCTGCACTTCGCGGTGGTGCCGAGTCTGGTGTTGCTGATCATCGTGCACGCCAACGCGGTGAGCAGCGGCGGCGTGCGCCCCTGGCTGCTCAACGTGCTGATGACCCTGGGCGGCGCCGCCGCGGGGTCGCTGCTGCTGGGCGTGCCGCCGGCGCCCACCACGGTGCCGCTCAGCTTGTCGGTGCTGTCGCTGGTGGGGTTGGGGCTGTACGTGGGCGCCAGTTCCTTCTATGCCAACCGCCAGGCTCAGTTCCTGCGCCACGCGCAGATCCGGGTGCGCGAGCAACAACAGCAGGCGGTGGACCTGTCGCGCAAGCTGGCCAAGTATCTGCCGCCGCAGATCTGGGGCTCGCTGTTCTCCGGCAAGCGCGACGCCAAGCTGGAGACCCGGCGCAAACGGCTGACGGTATTTTTCTCCGACATCAAAGGGTTCAGCGCGATCTCCGAGGAGTTGCCGCTGGATACCCTGACCCGCATGCTCAATACCTACCTGAGTGAGATGACCCGCATCGCCCTGCGCCACGGCGGCACCATCGACAAGTTCATCGGCGACGCGGTGATGGTGTTCTTCGGTGACCCGAAAAGCGAAGGCGCCCAGGAAGACGCCTACCGATGCGCGGCCATGGCCATCGAGATGCAGCAGCACATGCGCTTTCTGCGCCAGCGCTGGCAGCGCGAGGGCATCACCCAGAAGCTGGAAATCCGCATCGGCATCAACACCGGCTATGTGACCGTGGGCAATTTCGGCACCGACAGCCGCATGGACTACACCATTCTGGGAACCGACGTGAATCTGGCCAGCCGTCTGGAATCCGCCTGCCGGCCCGGGCAGGTGCTGATCTCGGAAAGCACACACGAACTGATCAAGGACCGGGTGCGCTGCCGCAGCGTGGGCGAGGTGTCGGCGAAGGGTTTCAGCCGGCCGATTCCGGTGTTCGAGGCGCTCGCCCTGAAACGCAACGCCGGCGGCAAACAGCGGTTCGTCAGCGTCGCCACCAAGGGGTTCGGGCTGCACATGGACCTGGAGCGCATTCACAACGTGGACAAGAACCGCATACTGAAAGCCCTGGCGCGCCCCGCCTCGGATTTGAAAAAGGGCAAAACCGTGGCCGTGGACTTTGAGACCGAAGGGTTCGCGCTGCACTTGCACTCGGAGAGCCTGCCGGAGCGGGACCGGGAAAAAGTGCTGGACGTAATGGGCAAGGCGGCCACCAAGATACAACAACAAGTTCGTCTGTAGGTCGGGTTAGGCCGCTGGCCATAACCCGACCTACATCTCATCGAGGAGCTCAATTATGGCCCCATCGTCATCGGGCTGGCTGGAACGTCTGGAACGCGCCGGTAACCGTCTGCCGCACCCCACCCTGTTGTTCGTCTGGTTGTGCCTGTTGATGTTGCCGCTGAGCGCCCTGCTGGCGGCGGCCGGTCTGACCGCCAGCCATCCGCTGGAGGACCGGAGCATCGCGGTGCGGTCGCTGCTCGACGGCGACGGCTTGCAATATCTGTTCAGCAATATGGTCACCAACTTCACCGGCTTCGCACCGCTGGGCGTGGTACTGGTGGCCATGCTGGGGCTGGGCATCGCGGAACACTCCGGCCTGCTGGGTGCCAGCCTGGCGGCCCTGGTGCGGCGCGCTTCGCACCGCACGCTGGTGGTCACGGTGGCGTTCGCCGGGGTGATGTCGAGCCTCGCCTTCGACGCCGGCTATGTGGTGCTGATCCCGCTTGCCGGGTTCCTGTTTCAGCTCGCCGGCCGCTCACCGCTGGCCGGTATCGCCACCGCCTTCGCGGCGGTGTCCGGGGGCTACAGCGCCAACCTGTTGCTGGGTCCGGTGGACGCGGTGCTCGCCGGCCTGTCCACGGAGGCGGCGGCGATCGTCGAGCCCGACCGCGTGGTGTCGGCGGCGGGCAATTACTGGTTCATCATGGTGTCCACGGTGCTGGTGACCGCCCTGGTGTCGCTGGTCACGGTGCGCATCACCGAACCCCGCGTGGCCGACCGACCCGCCGACAATAATGACGAGGACCTGGCGCCGCGCATGGACCGTCGCGCCCTGGGCTGGACCCTGGCGGTGCTGGCGCTCGGCGTGCTCGCGGTGCTGCTGCTGGTGGCACCGGCGGACGCGCCGCTGCGCGGCGACGACGGCGGCCTGTTGCAGTCACCGTTCATGTCGTCGCTGGTGGTGCTGATCGCGCTGCTGGCGGGGCTGTGCGGCGCCGTCTACGGGCGGGTGAGCGGCCGCTTCCGCTCCGCCGGCGGTATTATCGAGGCGATGGAAACCACCATGAGTTCCATGTCCGGCTACCTGGTGCTGATGTTCTTCGCGGCGCAGTTCGTGGCCTGGTTCAGCTACAGCCAGCTGGGGCTGGTGCTGGCCATCAAGGGCGCCGCCTGGCTGGGGGATTTGAACCTGCCGACGGTGGCGTTGCTGCTGCTGTTCGTTGGACTGGTGGCGCTGATCAACCTGATGATCGGCAGCGCCTCCGCCAAGTGGGGCATTCTGGCGCCGGTGTTCGTGCCCATGCTGATGCTGGTGGGCATCGAACCGGAGGCCACCCAGGCGGCCTACCGGGTGGGCGATTCCAGCACCAATATCATTACGCCGCTGATGCCCTACTTCGCCCTGGTGCTGGGCTTCGCCCGGCGCTACCGGAGCGACACCGGCATCGGCACGCTGGTGGCGCTGATGCTGCCGTACAGCCTGGCGCTGCTGGCCGGCTGGTCGGTGCTTCTCGGCGTGTGGATCGGTTTCGGCTGGCCGCTCGGCGCGGGGTAGTCGGCGAGGTCTCTGGGATCCTGCCGGGTGGCTGTAAGCCACCCTTTCGCGGGCAGGGCCCGCTCCCACAGACGCTACTGGCGGATCGTGCGGCGGTTGGACGGCGCGTCTTCGTAATCAGAGCGGAACGGGTTGATGTCGAGGCCGCCGCGGCGGGTGAAGCGCCCATATACCGACAGGTGACGGGGCGCGCACTGGCGCTTCAGATCCACGAACATCTGCTCGATGATCTGTTCGTGGAAGCCCTGGTGATTGCGCAGCGAGACCACGTAGCGCAGGAAGCTGGCCGGGCTGATGGCGGCGCCGGTGTAGCGCACCTGGACGCTGGCCCAGTCGGGCTGGTTGGTGACCGGGCAATGGCTGCGCAACAGGTGCGACACCAATACGCCATTGCGCTCCGGCCCCTGTTCGGTGAGCAGCAAATCCGGTTGGTACTCGAAGTCATCGAAGGCCACGTCCAGGTGGTCGACCAGATCGCCATGATCGTCCCAGACCGCCGCGCGACCGGCTTCCTCCAGGCTCATCACGCGCACGTCCACCGGTGCTCCGGCGACCCGCGCCAGGTCGCCGGCGAGGGTGGCGATCACCGCCTCGCGGGAATCGAACCGGGTGTTGGCGAACGAGTTCAGGTACAGCTTCAGGGACTTGGACTCAATAATGTTCGGCGAGATGCACGGCACCACCAGCTCGGCCATGGCCACCACCGGCTTGCCGCGCCGGTTGAGCCAGGACAGCTCATAGGCGTTCCAGATGTCCTGACCATGGAACGGCAGCCTCGGTTCGCCCTCGGCGGCGGTGTCCAGGTCCAGGCTCTCACGCGCGTCCCAACGGGGCACCGGGCACAGCAACGAAGGGGTGTATTCGTCGATGAAGGCGCTGGTGCGGCCCAGCGGTGTGTCGTTGAGAAAGCTCATGTCGATTACCCGCGAATTCCGGTGCCCCGCCGCAACAGCCACAGGGCGAGCAGAAAGAACACTACCGTAAAGGCGAAGATAGCACCCAGTGAGGCGTAAACGTTGACGTCGCTCACACCCAGCACGCCGTAACGGAAGGCGTTGACCATGTAAACGATCGGGTTCACCAGAGTCACGGTGCGCCAGAACTCGGAGAGCAGGTCCAGGGAGTAAAACACCCCGCCCAGGTAGGTCAGCGGCGTAAGAATGAAATTGGGAATGATGCTGATGTCGTCAAAGTTGTTGGCGAAAATGGCATTGATGAAGCCGCCCAGCGCGAATAGCGCCGAGGTCATCGCCACCACCAGCAGCGTCACCCAGGCGTGCTGCACGTCCAGATGCGTAAAGAACAGACTCACCGTGGTAACGATGCCGCCCACCATGATACCGCGCACCATGCCGCCGACCACGAAACCGGACAGAATCACGAACGGCGACATGGGCGATACCAGCATCTCTTCGATGGAGTGCTGGAACTTGGTGGAAAAGAACGAACTGACCACGTTGCCGTAGCTGTTCTGAATCACGCTCATCATGATCAGGCCGGGCACGATGTACTGCATGTAATCAAAGCCGCCCATCTCGCCGATGCGGCTGCCCACCAGGTTGCCGAAAATCACGAAATACAGGGTCATGGTGATGGCCGGCGGCAACAGGGTCTGCGGCCAGATGCGCAGGAAGCGGCGTACTTCCTTGGTGACGATGGTCAGAAAAGCGACCCATTGTTGATGCAACGTCATGAGGCGTTCTCCCGTTGCGGGTTCTGCTCCGGCAGGTTCTGTTCCACCAGACGCACGAACAACTCCTCAAGACGGTTGGCTTTGTTACGCATGCTCATTACTTCGAAATTCTGCTCCGCCAGCGTCACGAACAGCTGGTTCAGACTCTGTGTTTTCGGCACCGCCACTTCCAGGGTGCCGGCGTCGCGCAGGTGCACCTCGAAGCCGGGCAACTCCGGCGCGCGGTCCACCGGCCGGGCCAGATCCAAGATGAAGGTTTCCACCTGCAATTTTTCCAGCAGCGATTTCATGTCGGTGTTCTCGACGATGCGGCCGTGATCGATGATGGCGATACGGCGGCACAGGGACTCCGCCTCTTCCAGATAGTGGGTGGTGAGAATAATGGTGCGGCCTTCCTCGTTCAGGCCGATCAGGAAATCCCACATGGAGCGGCGCAACTCGATGTCGACCCCGGCGGTGGGCTCGTCGAGAATCAGCAGCTCCGGTTCATGGACCAGGGCGCGGGCGATCATCAGCCGGCGCTTCATGCCCCCGGACAGGGAGCGGGCCTGGTTCTTGCGCTTGTCCCACAGCCCCAGCTTGCGCAAATACTTCTCCGCGCGCTGCCGGGCCAGCGGCGCGGGAATGCCGTAGAAGCCGGCCTGGGTGACGACGATGTCGAACACCTTTTCGAACTGGCTGAAGTTGAATTCCTGAGGTACCACGCCGATCTTCTGCTTGGCCAGCTCGCGTTCCCGGTCCAGGGAGTGGCCAAGGATGGTGACCTCGCCGCCGGTCTTGTTGACCAGCGAACTGACGATCCCGATGGTGGTGGACTTACCGGCGCCGTTGGGTCCCAGCAGCGCGAAGAAGTCACCCCGCTCCACGGTCAGGTCGATGCCCTTGAGCGCCTCGACGCCGTTGGCGTAGGTTTTGGTGAGATTACGAAGGGTCAGAGCTGACAAACATCACCTCGCCGGCTGCGAAAAGAAACGAACAACACAGATGGGGGCGCCACGGCGCGATTCAAGCCGGTCCGCTTTCAGTTATCAGGCGTTTCCAGCGCCCGGTGACCGTGGTGACCGCGCCATACCCAGTGCATGCGGGCGTCCTCGAACCACACCCACAGGCCTTCCATCATCCACGGCCAGTGTTCCTCGTCGATGGCGTCGCGGCCTTCCAGCTCCGCCACCAGCACGGCCAGGATAGTGTCATGGGTCACGTGCACCGCCAGTGAACCCGGCTCCAGCTCGCGCTGGCGCAGATAAGCGGCCAGCTTGGCGCGCCCCGCCGCCGGCGACAGCATGCCTTCGAACGGGGTTTTCAGGTGCTGGTTGAGAAAGCTCAGCGCCCCCATTTTCAGAAAAGTCGGCCCCACCCGGTTGATGTCTTCCACGTAACATCCCGGCTCCACCAGGGTCGGGTCGGTGACCACCTCCGGCAGGGCCGGAATCAGGCCGGCCTCCAGGGCGCCCTCGGCCATGGCGGTGGCGGTGTCCACGCAGCGCCCCACCGGGCTGGAGTAAAACGCCCCCACCGGACGTTCCAGACGCGCGCCCCATTCGCGGGCCATCGCCACGCCCTCGGCGGTGAGCGGCAGGCGGTAGTCGGCGAAGCCGTTCTTGGCCAACTCGCGCACGGAATGACGGGTCAACAAATGGGCCGGCCGGTGGGCCGGAAGCAGACGGATCGCATCGTGAAGGCGGGGGTGTAATCGGGCCATGGTCCCTCTCTAAGACTGCCTCATGGTAAGGCCCCGGGGAGGCACTGCCAAGCTCGCTGCTTGGACTCCGTAGCCCGGCGCGTTCTTGGTGCCCGTGTCCAGGACCCGCCGTGAATACGTCCCTGTAGGCTTGTGTTCGGCTCCCTGCCTCACACAGTCCTGGACACGGGCACCAAGAACGCGCCTCCCGAGTGAAGCCAGCCGTCAAGCGGTGCTACAAGCCCCCTCCCCTATTTAAGGGATACCAGTCGCCCGCCTCGCATGATGTATTGCCCCGATTCTAAAAAGAGGGGGGATCCATCATGGAAGAAGCAGTCGCGCCGCGAGCGTCCGGCTGGACGCGTTTTATTGTCACGGGTCCGGTGCTGGTGGCGCTGTTCGCCGCCGATCAGACGCTGGCTCAGACGTTCATCGACGCCGGCGACGAGGAAATCGTCGACAATACGGCGCAAAGCACGCAAGCCAATCCTTGGGACACCGGCTTCCTGCAAGTCGACGGCACCCTGACCATCGGCGAGACCGGCGCTGTGACCAGCTCTATCGCTTACGTTGGCGGCGACCCCGCCGCCGCCAACCCCGCTCTGGTCGGCGTGGCGGGCAATGGCGCGCAATGGACCCTGAGCGACGGGCTTTTCGTCGGCGATATCAGCGACGCGGACATGAGCGTGGGGGCCGACGGCACCGTCAACAGTTCTTACGGCATCGTCGGCAGCAGCGATGGCGTGCTGGGCACCGCCACCGTAGCCGGTGACAACGCGCTGTGGGAGAACGCCGGCACGCTCAGCGTCGCCAACCACGGCCAGGGTGAGATGATCGTCGGCGCGGGCGGCACCGTGACCAATACAATCGGCTATATCGGCGCGTTCGCCGGCTCCGACGGTACGGTGACCGTAAGCGGGGCCCAGGCGCTGTGGCAAAACAGCGGCGACCTGGTAGTGGGCAGCGCCGGCACCGGCGCCTTGAACATAGGTGCCGGCGGCACCGTCACCAATCTCAATACCTTCGTGGGCAGCTTCGCGGACGGCGACGGCACCGTGGTGGTGGACGGCGACGGCGCCAGCTGGCAAAACGCCGGCGCGCTGCTCGTCGGCGCCCAGGGCCTCGGCGCGGTGACCATCAACAACGGTACCGTGAGCAGCCAGAGCGGCACCATCGGCAGCGCGGCGGGCGCCGACGGCCAGGTCCGCGTTGCCGGCGACACGGCAATCTGGAACAGCACCGGGACCATCGTGACGGGCTTCCAAGGCAGCGGCGAATTGCTGATCGAGGACGGCGCCCGGGTCTCCTCCGGCGCCGTGGTGATCGGTGCGGCGGCTTCCGGGGACGGCGCCCTGACCGTGAGCGGCACCGCCGCCGCGCGGGGCACTCTGGAAACCGGCATCGTGCAGAAACAGGACGGCGCCGGCACCCTCACCCTGGACGGCGGCATGCTCCGGGCCAACGCCGACGAGCAGGATTTCCTAAGTGGTTTCAGTGCCGGCGACGTCCAGATCGGCGCCGGCGGCGCCTGGTTCGATAACAACGGCCACGACGTCCGTATTCAAACCGACCTGCAGGGCGTCGGCGGCCTGACGAAAATCGGCGCCGGCACCCTGGTGCTGTCCGGCGCCAACAGCTATCAGGGCGCCACCAACGTGGAGGCCGGCACTCTGATCGTCAACGGCGGCCTGGGATCATCCACGCTGAACATCGATAACGGTGCCGGCCTGGGCGGCACCGGCACCGTGGGCACCACCACCCTCGGCGCCGGCAGCACGCTGGCGCCGGGCAACTCCATCGGCACGCTCACCGTGGACGGCGACCTGACCTTCGACGGTGGCACCACCTATGAGGTGGAGGTGGCCCCCGACGGCTCCGACAGCGACCTGGTCCAGGTCACCGGACAGGCGCGGCTGAATGGCGCCGAGGTGGCGCACGTCGGCAACAACGGCAACTACCGGCCCGCCACGGTCTACACCATTCTCAGCGCCGGCGGCGGCCTCGACGGCACCTTCGGCGGCGTCACCTCCGACTACGCCTTCCTGGTCGCCGACCTGTTCTACGACGCCAACAACGTCTATCTGCAACTGGCCCGCGACGACTACGCCAGCTTCACCGACCGGGCCGTCACCGACAATCAACGGGCGGTGGCCGGCAGAGCGGAAACCCTGGGCCCCGGCAACGATCTGTACAACACCCTGCTCGCCCTGCCCAACAACAACGGTGTGATCCGCGGCGCCTTCGATCAGCTCGCCGGGGAAATCCACGCGTCCACTCGCGCCGCCCTCATCGAGGACAGCCGCCACCTGCGCGACACCGCCGGTGAGCGGCTGCGGACCGCTTTCCAGGAACATGCCGCCGGCACCGTGGTATGGAGCCGGGCCTATGGCCATTGGGGAGAAAGCGACCGCGCCGACGCCGGCGCCGCGTCCATGGGTCATTCCAGCCGCGGTGTGTTCATCGGCGCCGACGCGCCCGTCAACGACACCTGGCGGCTCGGCCTGCTGGCCGGCGCCGGCCGGACCTGGGTGGACATCGACGACCGCGACGCCTCCGGCGACAGCGACGACTATCATCTGGGGCTCTACAGCGGCGGCCGCCGGGGCGCGCTGCGGCTAACCGCCGGACTGGGCTACACCTGGCACGACATCGAGACCGACCGGCGGGTGGCGTTCGGCGCCTTCGACGAGACCCTGCGCGGCGACAACCGCGCCGATACCGTGCAACTGTTCGGCGAGGCGGGCTACCGGCTCGACGCCGGCGGCCTGGACCTGGAGCCCTTCGCCGGGCTCGCCCGGGTACATTTGAACAGCGACGGCAGCGACGAACGGGGCGGCGACGCGGCGCTCAGCGACGACGGTGACAGCACCGACACCACCTTCAGCACGCTGGGCCTGCGCGCCGCCACCGGCCTGGGCGTCGGCGGCGTGCCGGCCCGGCTGCACGGCACCCTGGGCTGGCGCCACGCGTTCGGGGACACGGAATCGGAAGTCACCCAAAGCTTCGCCGGCGGTCAGGCCTTCACCGTGCACGGTGTGCCCGTCGCCGAGGACGCGGCGGTGGTCGAGGCCGGTCTGGACCTGAGCCTCTCCGAACGCGCCACCCTGGGCGTCAGCTACGGTGGACAGCTCGCCACCGACCCGCGATCACGGCCTCGGCGCGCGCTTCGAGATGCGATTCTGACTGGCACTTGTGGGCGCTTGCTCCCACAAGTGGTGCTTCCACAAAAAGGGGGCACAAAAAAAGGGACCCGATTGGGTCCCTTTTGATTTTGGAGCGGGAAACGAGATTCGAACTCGCGACCCCAACCTTGGCAAGGTTGTGCTCTACCAGCTGAGCTATTCCCGCTTTAAAAGAGTGGCGTCCCCTAGGGGAGTCGAACCCCTGTTACCGCCGTGAAAGGGCGGTGTCCTGGGCCACTAGACGAAGGGGACCCGGTGCTCTCAAGCGGCGCGTAGGATAGAAATCGGCGCCCCTGCCGTCAAGGAAAAATTTGCCCGAAGTGGTCATTGACCCGCCCCCCGCACTGCTTTATCCCTAGGTGCCTGTGAAAAACCCTGCCAAGAAAACCAACCGGGAGAGAAAACGCATGCCCATGAAACTGTACGGCGCGGTGATGTCGCCCTTCGTCCGCAAGACCCGCGTGGTGCTGGCCCTGAAAGGCCTGGATTATGAAGCGGTACACGTGGACCCCAACAACAAGCCCGAGGGCTACGAGAAGATCAGCCCGCTGCAGCGGATCCCGGCGCTGGAGGTGGACGGCCGCTACCTGGCCGATTCGGCGGTGATTTGCGCCTACCTGGAACAAACCCATCCGGAGCCGGCGCTCTACCCGCGCGACCCGTTCCAGTACGCGCGCACCCTGTGGTTCGAGAAATACGCGGACTACGAGCTGGCGCCACATTGCACCTTCACGGTGTTCCGTAACCGGGTGGTGAAGCGCCTGATGGGTCAGGAGTGCGACGAGGCCGCCATCGCCAAGGCCCTGGAGAGCCGTATTCCGCCGATGCTGGACTATCTGGAGCAGGAACTGGACGGCCGCGAGTATCTGGTCGGCGACAACCTGACCGTGGCGGATATCGCCGTGGCCAGCCAGTTGGTGAATTTCCGCCATGGCGGCGAGACCGTGGACGCCGGCCGCTATCCCAACCTGGCGGCGCACACCGAGCGGATACACGCGCTGGCGCCGTTCGCCGGCACTATCGAGAAGGAAAGCGGTTTTATCAGCAAGATGCTGGGCTGAGACACCAACGCCCTGGCCGGCCGGTCAGGGCCGCGACGCCCCGCCTCCGGCCTCCACGGCCACCAGCGCGGCGCGGCCGTCCGGCGCGATGCGGACCCGCGCCACGCCGCCATCGACCAGCTCCCGCTCCAACCGTAGCGCGCTTTCCGGGGCCGCGAACCAGGCTTCTATGCCATAACGGATATGTAACTGGCCGCCGCTGACACGGCGAATGGTGCCACGCAGGAACAGTTGCTCGCCATCCGGTTCGCGCAAGCGCACACCGTCCGCCCGCCACAGCGCGCCGTCCCGGCGCAACAACACGAACACCGGGTCACCGGCCCGGGGCAGCTCCATTTCCGGCAGCGGCTGCCTCGAGAGCGCATAGTCGAGGCGCACGTACTGGCCCCGGAACAGGTCGCGCGGGTCCACCGGCACGGTGGCCAGGCGCACCTCGGTGCCCAGCCACAGCGGGTACTGGCTGTACACGAACAGGCCGACCAGCACCGCCAGTTGCAGCAGCACCGAGGCCAGCAGGCCGGCCAGCCGGCGGCGGCTCATGAGTCCGCCTCCCGGCGTCGCCAGTAGCGGCCGGCGACGAACAGCAGCGCCGCCATCACCAGGAACAGCCCGGCGGCGCCCAGGTAGCCGCCGATCAGATCGAGATAGCGCAGCAGGGCCAGGGCGAGGATCGCGGTCAGGCCGGTGAAATAGACGCCGCCCTCGCCGTCCATCAGACCGCGCCGCATCCAGTGCATCGCCAACAGCAGCAGCAACAGGTTGGCGGCCACCGCCCAGAGCAGGGCCTGGTCGGGGACGCCGCCGGTGTGCACCGCGATCAGCAGCGCGGCCACCGCCAGGGCGACACCGGGCCGGCCCAGCGCGGCCGCCGCCAGCAGCGCCACCAGCGCCCCCCACAGGCCCGGATCCAGCCAGGTCCAGGCGTAGGCCAGGTAGTGCTCCCAGCCGTCCACGAAGGTGAAAGGCAGAATCGCCAACACCGTGAGCCGGGGCATCCAGTTGCCGGTGCCGGTATTCCACCAGCGCGGGCGGGCGGAGAGCGTACCGGCCAGCACCAGCAGGCCGAAGTTGAAACTGATCATGCCTTCCTGGACCTGGGGGCCGAAGTCGGTGCCGTACACCCAGGCCAGCATCAGATTCAGCCAGACCACGGTGGCGCCCAGCGTCGCCAGGACCAGGCCGGCCACCCGGCGGCGCCACGCCACCCACAACGGGACCAGCAGAAACAGGGGCATCAGCCAGGGGGCGGCGAAGCGATACTCAAGCAGCATCCAGGCCACCGCCACCGCCAGGCCCAGCAGCGCCAGCAGACGGCCGCCGCTGAGCACGGTCAGGGGCACCAGCCCCAGGGTCCAGAGCAGCAAGCCGTTGGGGAAATGCTCACCCAGGTGGTACATCTGGCCGGTGAGCATGATCGACGCGCCGTAGGCGAAGCCGCCCAGAAACAACAGACCGCCGCCGGTGCCGGCACGGGCCAGCCGCGCCACCCCCCAGACGTTGAGCCCGGCGGTCAGCGTCACCAGGCCGGCGAAGCGGGCCAGACGGGGCAGCTGCTCCCAGTTGGCGGACACCAGCAACAGCAGCGCGAGCCCGGCGAACAGGCCGGCCAGCCCGGTCAGCAACCCCAGCGTCGAAGGGCCGGGATCGTTCAGGGACGCGCCGTAGCGGTTGAGGATGCGCTCCGCCTGGATGGGCTCGAGCAGACCCTCGTCGACCCAGCGACGGGTTTCCCGGCGCAGCAGATTCTTGCGCACCCAGCCCAGCATCTAGAGCGGTAGCCCCAGCCGCCGGGCTTCCATGCGGCGCAGGAATTCCAGCATGATCTGCCGGTAGAGATCCTCACCCAGCCACAGATCCTCGACGCCGGCGTCCACGTTGGGGTTGTCGTTCACTTCGATCACCACCACCTGATCGCCGGACTGCTTGAGGTCCACGCCGTAGAGGCCGTTGCCCATCAGCCGCGCGGCCTTGAGCGCCATGCGCAGTACCTTGGCGGGCACGTCGCGCACCGGCAGCGTGGCGAAGCGCCCGGAGCTGGTCTTGCCGCTGTCCTTGTGGTGGTAAATCTGCCAGTGGCCCTTGCTCATGAAATACTGGCAGGCGAACAGCGGCCGGTTGTTGAGCACGCCGATGCGCCAGTCGTAGTCGGTGTACATGAACGCCTGGGCCAGCACCACCGCGGACTGCTTCAGATAACCGCTCAGTTCGGCGCGCAGCGCGGCCTTGTCCTTCACCTTGCTGATGCCCCGCGAAAAGCTGCCGTCGGGAATCTTCAACACCATCGGCAGTCCCAGCTCGGCGATCAGGGCGTCCGCCTGGGCTTCGGAGTCGTCGAACACGAAGGCGGTGGGCGGCACCGGCACCCCGTTGGCCTGCATCAGTTCCGCCAGATAGATCTTGTTGGTGCAGCGCAGGATCGAGCCCGGATCGTCAATCACCACCATGCCTTCCTGTTCCGCCTTGCGGGCGAACTGATAGGTGTGATGATCGATGCCCGTGGTTTCGCGGATAAACAAGCCATCGTACTCGCCCAGCCGGGTGTAGGCGTCGCGGCCGATCGGATCCACTTTGATGCCGAGCTGCCGGCCGGCCTTGATAAAGCGCTTGAGCGCGGCACGGTTGCTGGGCGGCAGGGCTTCCTGATCATCCACCAGCATGGCCAGGTCATAGCGGTCGCCGCGCCGGCGGCGGGGGTTGCGCCACACCCGCGCGTTGAACTGCTCCAGAGCGCGGGCGAACGCGTCTTCCTCGGGGCCCTTGAGTTGTTTCAGGCTCACCGGCCGGATCGATTCCAGTGTCCACTCTTCGCGGCGACGGAAGGACACGCGCAGAATCGGACAGGGCATTTGATCGAAGATTTGGCGGCCCAGGTCGGCGAGACCTTCCTGCTCCGCGTGGCCGAAATAGAGCGTCAAGGTGACGCGGGTAGCGTCGTCCCGCTGATTTTTCATGGCGATCTTCTTGAACGTACGGTCGAGGGCCGCCTCGAAGCGTTCGAAGTGCAGACCGTAGAGCGCCTTGCGGCTGAGATCGTTGACCGTGCGCACCGACGGCAGCACGCGCTGGCCGCGCGCCTCCGCCAGCAGCGAGCAGTAATAGCCCGGCGACATGTATTTGTAACCGCGGCACAGGTTGATCACCTGTACTTTTTTGTCGGTGCACACGGGCTGGGCCGCCTGCAGATAGTCGCGCGCCGATAACAGATGCCGGGTGGGGTAATAGGCGGCCCAGTCCGCCGGGTCGTCGACCAGGATGATCACTTGGCTCATGAGTGGCTCACTCGGCGGAAATCCGGTCAATGCCGCCGACGCGGTGGCCGGGGGCCGCCGCCGGCGGGCTAGTTGTAATCGCCTTTCGGGTAACCGCTGTCCTGTTGCGAAGCACCGGGTTTACTGCCCGGGTGTCCGGCTTTTTCCAGCGCATCCTGTACCTCCGGCGGCATGTAGGTCTCATCGTGTTTGGCCAGGACCTCGTCCGCCTCGAAGCGGTCGCGGCTCACCAGGGTGCCGTTGGCGACGATGCCCTGGCCCTCGCGGAACAGGTCGGGAAGAATGCCCTGGTAGTGGATGTCAAAGCTACCTTTTCCATCGGTCACCGTGAAGACCACATTGAGGGTGTCCGGGTCGCGCTGCACCGAACCGTCCTCGACCAGACCGCCGACGCGCATTTTGGCGCCCACCGGCGCTTCACCGTTGACGATTTGCTGCGGGGTATAAAACAGATTGATGTTCTGGCGCAGAGCGTAGACCGCCAGACCCACCGCCACGGCCAGGCCCGCGAGCACCGCCAACACCACGAACAGACGTTGTTTGCGAACCGGATTCATTGATCTTTCTCCACGGTTTTGGAGGGCGTTCCGGTCTTGGCCGGCGCCCGGACGTTATCACGGCGCGCCTGGCGGGCGATCTCGGCCCGCACCCGTCCCTGCCCGCGCACCGCCACCAGCATGTTGGCGACGATCAGAAGCGCGCTGAGTCCATAGGCGCTCCAGACAAAAAAGCCGTGCTCGCCCATGGCGATAAAGGCGGCGACACTGTCGAAATAAGGATCGAACATAATCACGCCTCCCCGTCACGGACCAGCCGGCGCACCCAGCCACTGCGACGCTCGCGGCTGAGCACCTCGGTGCGGGCGCGCATCAGCACATTGGCGGCGTACAGCAACCAGAGACCGGCCATGCTGATCAGCAGCGGCCATTTCATCGAAGCGTCGATGGACGATTCGCCCACCACCTTGAGGGTGGCGCCCTGATGCAGGGTGTTGAGCCACTCCACCGAGTACTTGACGATCACCACGTTAATCACGCCCACCACCGCCAGCAGAGCGGCGGCGCGGGCCGCCTGACGCGGATCGCGGATGGCGTTCTGCAGCGCCATGATGCCCAGGTACAGGAATAGCAGGATCAGCATGGACGTCATGCGCGCGTCCCACTGCCAGTAAGTGCCCCAGGTGGGTTTGCCCCAGAGCGCGCCGGTGAGCAACGACACCGCCGCCAGGCTGGCGCCGAACGGTGCCAGTGCCTTGAGCATCACCTCGGCCATTTTCATGCGCCAGACCAAGGCCACCAGCCCGGCCACGCCCATGGCGATATAGCCCATCAGGGCGCCACTGGAGGCGGGCACGTGAATATAGATAATCCGATAGCTGTCGCCCTGGTAACGCTCCACCGGGGCATACACCAACCCCCATGCCAGCCCTACCACCAGCAGCAACAGCGACACCGGCACCAGCCACGGCAGCACCGCTTCACAGAAGCGGTAGAAATACCGGGGCGAACCCAGTTGGTGGTACCAGCGTTTTAACGTCTTCCACATAGAACACCTAAAAGAGCTGCATGCTTCAATCGCCGGCGCTGATGCGCAGGCCGAGTGCCACCGCCACCGGGCCGAGACTCACCGCCAGCGCCGTAATCGCGCCCAGTACCGCCAGCAGGCCGCCGGTGGGCAGACCGTCCAGCGCGGTGCGCACCACGCCGGCGCCGAACACCAGCACCGGTACGTACAGCGGCAACGCCAACACCGCCAGGAGGATACCACCGCGGTTCAGGCCCACCGTGAGCGCCGCGCCGATGGCGCCCACCACCGTAAGCGTGGGGGTGCCCAGCAGCACGCTCACCATCAGGGTGTCGAGCACCGCCACCGGCAACTGGAGCATGTAGCCCAGCAGGGGCGCGATCAGCGCCAGCGGCAGGCCGGTCAGCAACCAGTGAGCAAGCAGCTTGGCGGCCACCGGCACCACGCTGACCACCGGGGCGGTGAGCAGCACATCCAGGGCACCGCTCTCCTGGTCGCGGCGGAACAGACCGTCCAGGGACAGCATCACCGCCAGCAGCGCCGCCACCCAGACCGCGCCCGGGGCCACCAGGGCAAGCAGCGCCGGTTTCGGTGACAGCGCCAGCGGAAACAGGCTGACCACCACCACGAAAAAGAACAGCGGCTGCACGATCTCCGCCGGCGATCGCCAGATCAGCGTCAGCTCGCGGCGCAGCGCCGCGCGCCAGACGGAGCCCAGGGACGGCGCGCTCATCGGGCCACCTCGCCGTCCTGACCCAGGTGCAGACGGCGCACGCCGTCGCCGACCCGGTGGTGCGAGGTGTAGATCACCAACACGCCGCGCGCCGCCGCCTCGCGCAGCCGCTGATCCAGCGCGGCCACGCCGTGCTGATCGATGGCGGTAAACGGCTCGTCGAGAATCCACACGCCCTTGCCGTCCAGCCACAGCCGCGCCAGCGCGATACGGCGCTGCTGACCGGCGGACAAGCGGCCCGCCGGCACATCCTCGAAACCGTACAGGTCCAGCGCCGCCAGGGCCGCGTCCGGGTCGCCGGTCTGGCCGCTCAGGGCGCGGCTGTATTCGAGGTTTTCGCGGGCGGTGAGTTCCCCTCGCACGCCGGGCTGATGCCCCAGATAAAGCAGCGAGGGAGGCAACGGCGCCGACCACTCCACATGACCCTGGTAAAACCCGTGCAGCCCCACCAGGATGCGCAGCAGCGTGGTTTTGCCGGCGCCATTGGCGCCGGTGACCTGCCAGATCTCGCCGCCGCGCGCGGAAAAATCCAGATCCTGGAACAGCATCCGGTGGTCCCGCTCGCAGCCAAGCTGCCGCACTGTCAAACGTGGTGCGTCCATGGTCGCTTCCACCCCCTGAATCGGCCGCGGAGTATAGCATGCCTGGGCGCACCGACGAGCGTGAGTCGACCTGCGCCGAACGGAGGCGCAAACGCTACCGGTTTTCAGCTAGACTAAGGGATTCGTGTCGAAAGGATTCCGACTATGACGTTCCGTAAGACTCTCCAAACCCTGACCCGCGCGGCGGGTTCACGATACCTTCCGGCGCTGGCGCTGCTGCTGTCGGCCTGCGGCGGCGACCGCCCCCTGGCCACGGTGGACCATGTCGACCTGCAACGCTACGCCGGCACCTGGCATGAAATCGCCCGCTTGCCGCAATGGTTCCAGCGCGGCTGCTACAACTCCACCGCCACCTACAGCCTCAACGACAACGGTTCCGTGAAAGTGGTCAACCGCTGCCAGCGAGAGGGTGAAAAGCCCAGCGTGGCGGAAGGCGAGGCGCGGGTGGTGCCCGGTTCCAGCAACGCCAAATTAAAAGTGCGCTTCGACAACTGGTTTTCCCGGCTGTTGCCCAAGGTCGCCGAGGGAAATTACTGGATCATCGCCCTGGACAAGGACTACCAGACGGTGGTGATCGGCGAACCGGGCCGCGAGTATCTTTGGATTCTGGCCCGCCAGCCGCGCCTGCCGGACGATCAGTATCGGGCCCTGGTGGAGCTCGCCGAGGACAAGGGTTTCCCGGTGGAAGAGCTGCGGCGCAATCAGGAACTGGTGCCGGACGGGTAACCAGCGAGGAGTCCGACCATGGCCGTGGAAATCGAGAGAAAATTCCGCACCCTCGGCGTCGACTTTCTGGCGGACCAGGAAGGCGAACGCCTGACCCAGGGGTATTTAAGCCACGACCCCCGCGCCACCGTAAGGCTGCGCGTACAAGGGAACAGTGCCTGGCTGACCATCAAGGGCCGGACCCGGGGCGCCAGCCGCAGTGAGTTCGAATATCCAATCCCGCCCGACGACGCCCACGCCATGCTGGGCGAGATGTGTCCGGAAGGCGTGATCGACAAAACCCGCTACCGGATTCCGTTCGGCGACCACGTCTGGGAGGTCGATGAATTCCATGGCGACAACCAGGGCCTGGTGGTCGCGGAAGTGGAACTGGACAGCGAGGACCAGCCGTTCGAACGCCCGCCCTGGCTCGGCGAAGAAGTCACCGGCGACCCCAAGTACTACAACAGCGCGTTGAGCCGCACCCCCTATGCCCGGTGGTAACACCCAGTATGTCCTGTGGCGGCGGGACGACAACGGGGGAGTCCTGTTGATGTGCCGTTTTCACTCCAACCATCAGGCGCAGCGGGTGTGTGCGCGCTTCCAACGTCAGCACCCGGGCCGCTTCCATTTCTGGGTCACCACCCTGGCGCCGCGCGGCCCCCACTAAACCTGACCGCCGGCACGGCGGATACCACTGAGATTGCCGAAACACTGGGCGCGGGCGGTATCCATGAATTCCTGAATAAACGGCACCCCCTCGTCGCCGTCGCGTACCGCCGCGTACAGGGTACGCCAAACGCCCTCCCCGTCGCCGAGCCGCACCGCGCGCACCAGATCCAGGTCGAGATATTCGGTGAGCGCCCAGTTGGGCAACGCCGCCACGCCCCGTCCGGCGGCCACCAGCTGCACCATCATCGGCGTCAGCTCGGCGGTGCGCAGTGCCGCCGGCGCCACCCCGGCCGGATCCAGAAACGCGGTGAACACATCCAGCCGCTCGTGCTCCACCGGGTAGGTGATCAACGTCTCCTCCGCCAAGGCCTGTGGCGCCACCGCGCGCCCGGCGGCCAACGGCGAGCGCCGGGCCACCGCCAGCACCAGCTCGTAGCGGAACAGCGGCAGATAGCGCACCGCCTCGTTATCCACCGGGTCCGAGGTGATCACCATGTCCAGATCGCCGCGCACCAGCGCCGCCTGGGGCGTAAAACTGAAGGCGGCGGACAAATCCAGCTCCACTTCCGGCCAGGCTTCACGGAAACGGTCCAGGGCCGGCATCAACCATTGAAAACAGGAGTGGCATTCAATGGCGATATGCAGCCGCCCACTCTGGCCGGCGGCCAGGCGCCGCAATTCGGTCTCGGTACGCTTCACCTGCGGCAACACCTGCCGGGCCAGAGCCAGCAGCCGGTCGCCGGCGGTGGTGAAGCGGATCGGCCGGGTGCGCCGCACGATCAACGCCACCCCCAGGCGGTGCTCCAGGTCCTTAAGCTGATGGGAAAGCGCCGACTGGGTGACGTGCAGCCGCTCGGCGGCCTCCACCAAACTGCCGGCCTCATCGATGGCCCGCAGGGTGGCCAGGTGACGCAATTCGAGCACTTGCGACATGAGAGAAACTCATACTAACGATTAGATATTTGATTTTGTCTCAATTCAGGGGTGAACCACAATAGCCGCCATCGACCCACCCCTTATTCGCACGACAAAGGATTCACCATGACCACCCTGCATAACCTCGGCTTTCCCCGTATCGGCGCGCGCCGGGAACTGAAACAGGCGGTGGAGGCCTACTGGGCCGGCACCCTGCAACAAAGCGAACTGGAGCACGTGGGCCGCAGCCTGCGCGAGCGCCACTGGACCCTGCAGGCCGAGGCGGGCCTGGACGCGGTGCCGGTGGGCGACTTCGCCTGGTACGACCAGATTCTGGAATTCTCCTGCCTGCTGGGCGTGGTGCCGCCGCGCTTCCGGCAACCGGACGATCAGCCGGTGTCCCTGGACACCCTGTTCCGCATGGCCCGTGGCCGCGCCCCCAGCGGCGAGCCGGCGGCGGCCTGCGAGATGACCAAGTGGTTCGATACCAACTACCACTACATCGTGCCGGAGCTGGACGGCGACCAGGATTTCCGCATCGCCCGCGACACCTTGTTCGACCAGGTCGACGAGGCCCGGGCCCTGAACCTGGACGCCAAACCGGTGATCCCCGGCCCGCTCACCTATCTGTATCTGTCCAAGGGTGAATCGTTCGAGGGCGCCGCCGACAGCGCCAAACTGACGCTGCTGGAAAAACTGATCCCGGTGTACCGGACGATTCTGCAGCGCTTCGCCGACCAGGGCGTCGAGTGGGTACAAATCGACGAGCCAATTCTTTGCCTGGACCTGCCCGACGCCTGGCAACGCGCCTATCTGCGGGTGTACGACCAGCTCGCCGGGGCCGCCTCGGTGAAACTGCTGCTGGCCACCTACTTCGAAGGCCTGCGCGACAACCTGTTCACCGCCCTGCAGCTGCCGGTGGCGGGCCTGCACCTGGACCGGGTGCGCGGTAACGACGCCCTCGACCAGGTGCTGCCGCGCCTGGGCGACAAAGTGCTGTCGCTGGGCGTGATCAACGGCCGCAACATCTGGCGCGCCGACCTGGACGTCCTGCTGGAAACCCTGACTCCGCTGAAAGCGCAACTGGGCGACCGGCTGTGGTTGGCGCCCTCCTGTTCGCTGCTGCACAGCCCGGTGGATCTGGACCAGGAGGACCGCCTCGACGACGAACTGAAAAGCTGGCTCAGCTTCGCCAAACAGAAGCTCGCCGAACTGGCGGTACTGGGCGGCGCGCTGAACGGTGACGACGGCGTGCAGCCCGCCCTGCAAGCGCAACGCCAGGCGGTGGCGGCACGCGGTCAGTCCCGGCGCATCCACGACCCGGCGGTGGCCGAGCGGATGGCGGCGTCCGGTCAGGTGTCCCGGGACCGGCTGAGCCCGTTCGCGGCGCGCATCGGCAAACAGCAGGCGGCACTGAAACTGCCCGCCTACCCCACCACCACCATCGGTTCCTTCCCGCAAACCAAGGACATCCGGGCCGCCCGGCGCGACTGGAAAGCGGGCAAGCTGGACGACGCCGGCTACACCGACCTGATGAAGCAGGAAATCACCCGCGCGGTACGCTACCAGGAACAGGTGGACCTGGACGTGCTGGTGCACGGCGAAGCGGAACGCAACGACATGGTGGAATACTTCGGCGAGCTGCTGGAAGGTTTCGCCTTCACCCGCTTCGGCTGGGTGCAGAGCTACGGTTCACGCTGCGTGAAACCGCCGGTGATTTTCGGCGACGTGAGCCGCCCCAAGGCCATGACCGTGGATTGGACGCGCTTTGCGCAGTCGCTCACCGACAAGCCGGTGAAAGGCATGCTTACCGGCCCGGTGACCATTCTGCAATGGTCCTTCGTGCGCGACGACCAGCCCCGCGACACCACTTGCCGGCAGATCGCACTCGCCCTGCGTGACGAGGTCCAGGACCTGGAGCGGGCCGGCATCGGCGTGATCCAGATCGACGAGCCCGCCTTCCGCGAGGGCCTGCCGCTACGGCAAAGCGACTGGCGGACCTACCTGGACTGGGCGGTGGACTGCTTCCGCCTGGCCACCGTGGGCGTGGCCGATGAGACGCAGATTCATACCCACATGTGTTATTCGGAATTCAACGACATCATCGAAGCAATCGCGGCCATGGACGCGGACGTGATCACCATCGAAACATCGCGCTCGAACATGGAGTTGCTGGAAGCGTTCGAGAACTTCCAGTACCCCAACGACATCGGCCCGGGCGTGTACGACATTCATTCGCCCAACGAGCCGAAGGTGGACTGGATGGTGGCGCTGATGGAAAAGGCCGCCCAGCGGTTGCCCAAGGAGCGCCTGTGGGTGAATCCGGATTGCGGCCTCAAGACGCGCAAGTGGGAAGAAACCGAAGGCGCGCTGGCCAACATGGTGGAAGCCGCCAAGGCGCTCCGAAAAACCGCCTGACCCGGGCTCTCCTGGATAGGTTGTACCCTCCAGCCGGGGTCGCGGCGTTCCCGGAAGGGCCTAACACAGACACGCGAGCCCGGCTGGAGAGCAGCACCGTTACAGGTCGATCAGCGCCCGGAGATCGTCGGCGACCTGTTCGACGGGCTGATCGTTACGCATCAGCAGACGCACCTGGCCGCGCTTGTCGAAGCCATACATGGCCAGGCCATGGGACACCTCGTAGTTGCCCTGCTCGTCCTTGTCACCGTAGCCGTAGGCGGTGCGGTAGCGTTTGGTGACATCGTCCAGCTGCTCCTTGCTGCCGGTGAGGCCGATCACTTCCGGGCCGAAGTAAGCGGTGTACTCCTTGAGCAGCGCGGGTGTGTCGCGCTCCGGGTCGACGCTGATGAACAGCACCCGCAGTTGTTCGCGCTGCTGCTCGGACAGGGTGTTCATGGCCTGGGCCAGCAGCGTCAGGGTCATGGGGCAGTAGTCGGGGCAGTGGGTGTAGCCGAAGAACAGCACCACCGCCTTGCCGTCGACAATCGATTCACTGACCCTGTCGCCGTTCTCGTCGGTGAGGGTGAAGCTGAGATCGTCCATCACGCCGGTGATGTCCTTGCCGTGGAAATCCACGCGGGACTCGCCACAGCCCGCCAGCAGGACCGCGAACAGGACCATTAGCAATCCGGTGACGCGCATATCAGTCTCCTTGCTGTTCGTAATTCAGGTAGTACCTCAGCACCACCAGGGCACCGAGGATGGTCATCATCGCCGGCGGAATCCAGGTGAGCACGCCGCCCAGGGCCTGGTCGGTGGCCGGGCTGAGTGGCCAGGCTCGGCCGCAGATGGCGTAGACGTCGTAGAGGCCCGGCTCCGAGAAGGTGATGTAGGCGCCCAGCAATATTTGCGGGAACAGCGCCGCCACCAGCATCACGAAGCGCACGCCGAAGCGGGAGGTGCGCGCCTGGCGCGGGTCCCTGGGGTCGAGGATCACCAGCCAGAAAATCACCCCGTCGATGAGCATCGACCAGTTCATCACTTCGTACAACCGCAGGCTGAGCATGGCGTCGAAGTGCACCGAGGGCCACAACCAGAAGAAGATCAGGCCGACGAACAATACGGTGGCCACCACCGGGTCGAACAGCACCCGGCGCAGCGGCGCGAACGCGCGCGCCAGCCTTGGGAAGCGGCGGTCGCCGGCCACCGCCGCCAGCACCGGCAGGGGGTTGGCCAGGGCGATCAGGAAGGCGCCCAGATGATGCAGCACCAGATGCTGGATGCGGTGCATGAAGAACATGTAGCGGGCGTAATAATCGAACTGGGTGTGAATCACCGCGTAGCACAGCAGCAGGCCGGTGAAGAACGACAGCGTGCGCCAGATCGAGGGCGCGCGCCCGCGCCGGGCCAGGCGGCGGGCGCACAGCACCCAGCCGCCGGCCGCCAACAGGCACAGCAGCACCGTGAGCGGCGACAGGATGTACGGCGTGAGCGCCGTTTGCAGGGTTTGCCACATGGGTCGGCTCAGCGGTCGGTCACGTTGAAACGGAGCACGCCGATGATCTGCTCCTTGGCGGTACGGACTTCCACCCGCCAGCGGCCGGTGGCGTTATCGGGGAAATGCAGCTTGTGCGACCAGGTGCGGTAACCTTCCTCGCGGCCGCCGGTAACGTTGAGAGGCACCTTGTCGACCAGCTCGCGGCCGTGGAACCAGTAATGGTAAACCGGCTGCCCCAGACCCAGCGGCGCGCGGATCGCGGTGTAAGCGTACAGGCCTTCGTCCAGCTCTTCGAGTTCGAAGGTTTCACCGGTGACCAGCGGCTGGCGGCGCTCCCGGTTGAAGTTCACCGACACCGCCCGGTGCTCCAGGGACAGGCTCAGCGGCGGCACCAGCCGGGCGCCCCACCAGGGCACCGAGATGATCGACGCGGAGACCAGCACCAGCACGCCCCAGCGCCAGGCCCGGCGCGGGCCGCCCACTCTCCAAAAGCTCGGTAACGCGAACAGGGCGGTCAACAGGGCGGCGCCGTCGAGCGCCTGGTTGGTGGGCCATTTGAAGATCAGCGGTAGCAGCACCAGCAGTGCCACGAACAGGGCCCAGGCGTGAAAGCCGAAATACCAGGCACGGTGGCCGGCGAGGCGGAAGTAGAACGGATCGATGATGCTGACCAGCGCGCCGGCCACCACCAGCCCGGTGAACAGGAAATATTCAGCGCCGCCGGACCATTGCAGGACCACGAACGGCAGGCTGAAGAAAAACGCTTCCTGGTGCACGCCCTGCAGCATCAGCTTCAAGGCGCCCTGAGCGACCTGCTCCATGGGGGTGCCCCGGAAACGGCGCAGCCAGATATTCTCGGTGATCAGCACCAGCCAGGTGGCCACCAGCACGGCGGTGAGCACCGCGGCCAACCACGGCTGACGTTCGACCAGAAAGTAGCTGGCCAGCCCCAGGCTGAAGCTGCCCACCGCCCACACGTGGCGCAAACGGAACAAGAGCGCATTGAGACGTTCGAGCCAGTGGGCGTTCATATCCGAATTTATCCAGCCAGATTAAGCAAGACCCCGGCGGCGACGGCGGAGCCGATGACGCCGGCCACATTAGGCCCCATCGCGTGCATCAGCAAATGATTTTGTGGATTGGCTTCCAAACCCACCCGGTTGGCGACGCGGGCGGCCATGGGGACCGCCGACACCCCGGCGGCACCGATGATGGGATTGATCGGGATCTTGCTGAACCGGTTCATAAGGTGGGCCATCAGCACGCCGGTACCGGTGCCGATCACGAACGCCGCCAGGCCTAGCACCAGAATGCCCAGGGTTTCGGGCACCAGGAACTGCTCGGCGCCGAGCTTGGCCCCCACCGCCAGGCCCAACATGATGGTCACGGTGTTGATCAACGCGTTGGTGGTGGTATCCACCAGCCGGTTCACCACGCCGGATTCCTTCATCAGGTTGCCGAAGCAGAACATGCCCAGCAGCGGCGCCGCGTCCGGCAGCAACAGTGCGACCAGCACCAGCAGCAGGATCGGGAACAGGATTTTTTCCAACCGGCCCACCGGACGCAGCTGTTCCATTTTGATGCGACGTTGCTTCTCGGTGGTCAGCAGCCGGATCACCGGCGGCTGGATCAACGGCACCAGCGCCATGTAGGAGTACGCCGCCACCGCCACGGCACCGAGCAACTCCGGCGAGAGCCGGCTGGTGACGTAAATGCTGGTGGGGCCGTCGGCGCCGCCGATAATGCCGATGCTGGCGGCGTCGGCCAGGGAGAAATCCAGCCCCAGATAATTGAGCGACAGGGCGCCCAGCAGCGCGGCGAAGATACCGAACTGGGCGGCGGCGCCCAGCAACAGAGTGCGCGGGTTGGCCAGCAGCGGTCCGAAATCGGTCATCGCGCCGACGCCCATGAAAATCAGCAGCGGGAACACGCCGGTGGTGAGGCCCGCTTCATAGATCAGATAAAGCAGGCCACCCGGTTCCGCCAGGCCGGCCACCGGAATGTTGGCGAGAATGCCGCCGAATCCGATGGGAATCAGCAGCAGGGGCTCGAAATTCTTGCGGATGGCCAGGAACAACAGCACCAGCCCCACCAGAATCATCACGAACTGGCCGGCGCTGAGCTGATACAGCCCGGTACTGAGCCAGAGGGTATTGAGCTGTTCCATGCTTAACCCCCGATCGTCAGCAGCACATCGCCCACCGCCACGGCGTCACCGGGTTTCACCCGCACCTCCGCGACGGTGCCGGCGCGGGGCGCGGCGACGTCGGTTTCCATTTTCATCGCTTCCAGCACCAGAATCCGTTCGCCCTCTTCCACCCGTTGCCCGGGCTTCACCAGCACCTCGAAGATGTTACCGGCCAGCGGCGCCGGCACCGGTTCGCCGTCGCCGGCCGGTAGCGCTGCCCCGGAAGTGGCCGGAGCACTTTCACCCAGCGGCTTGATGCCGTCGATGTCGCCGCCGTCGCTGACCGTGACCACGTAGCGCTGGCCTTCCACGGTGACCGTGTAGACGCCCTCTTCCTGGCCGTCGTCGCCGTCCCGTGGCGCCGGTTCGAAAGCCTCCGGGTTGCCCCGGTTGGCGAGAAACTTGAGCCCGATCCGAGGGAACAGCGCGTAGGTGAGCACGTCGTCCAGGCGGCGGTCGCCGGCCGCCAGCTCAATGCCTTGCTCGTCGGCCCGCTGTGCCAACTCCCGTCCCAGGGCGTCCAGCTCGTTCTCGAGGCGGTCCGCGGGACGGCAGGTGACGGGCTCGTCCCCTTCCAGGGCGCGCTCGCGCAGGGCCTCGTCGAAGGACGCCGGCGCTTCACCGTACTCGCCGCGCAGAATGCCACGGGTCTCCTTGCTGAGCGCCTTGTAGCGTTCGCCGGCCATCACGTTCATCACCGCCTGGGTGCCGACAATCTGCGAGGTGGGCGTGACCAGGGGAATGTAGCCCAGGTCCTCGCGCACGCGGGGTATCTCTTCCAACACCGCGTCGAAGCGGTCGAGAGCGTTTTGTTCGCGCAGTTGGTTTTCCATGTTGGTGAGCATGCCGCCGGGCACCTGGGCCACCAGAATGCGCGAGTCCACGCCGCGCAGGCTACCCTCAAAGCGCCGGTACTTGAGCCGTACCTGGCGGAAGTAAGCGGCGATTTCCTCCAGGGCGTGAATGTCCAGGCCGGTGTCCCGGTCGGTGCCTTCCAGCATCGCCACCACGGTTTCCGTGGGGCTGTGGCCATAGGTCATCGACATGGACGAGATCGCGGTGTCCACGTTGTCGATGCCCGCCTCCGCCGCTTTCAGGGCGGTGGCGGTGGACAACCCGGTGGTGGCGTGGGACTGCATGTGCACGGGGATGTCCAGCGCCTGCTTGAGGCGGCTGACCAATTCGAAGGCGGTGTACGGCGTGAGCAGCCCGGCCATGTCCTTGATCGCCACGGAATCGGCGCCCATGTCCTCGATGCGTTTGCCCTGCTCGACCCAGACGTCGAGGGTGTGCACCGGACTGACCGTATAGGCGATGGTGCCTTGGGCGTGCTTACCCTGTTTGACCACCGCCGCCACCGCGCGCTCGATGTTGCGCATGTCGTTCATGGCGTCGAACACGCGGAACACGTCCACGCCGCTTTCCGCCGCCCGTTCCACGAAGGCATCGACCACGTCGTCGGCGTAGTGCCGGTAGCCCAGCAGGTTCTGGCCGCGCAGCAGCATTTGCTGGCGTGTGTTGGGCATCGCTTTCTTGAGCTCGCGGATACGCTCCCAGGGGTCTTCGCCCAGGTAGCGGATGCAGGCGTCAAAGGTCGCGCCGCCCCAGGATTCCAGGGACCAGAAGCCGATGCGGTCGAGTTTCTCCGCGATCGGCAACATGTCGTCGAGGCGCAAACGGGTGGCGAGCAGAGACTGGTGGGCGTCGCGCAGCACCACATCGGTGATGCCGAGAGGCGTTTTTGTCGTCATGGGAAAAGTCCGATCAGCGTTGGGCGCGGTGTTGCCGGATGGCGTCCTGGATGGCCGCCTGGTGTTGTCTGGAGAGTTGTGGTGTCGGGGAGGCCCCGACCGCAGCCGGCGCGGCGGGCTGCCCGCCGGTGGACTCGGGGGCGAAGCGCTGGACCAGGGCCGAGAGGCCGGTCATCACCGCCACCAGAATCAGAAGAAAGGCGAGTACCACGCCCATGCCCAGCACCATGAGCTGTACGCCCTGGGCTAATAGATCATTCATGGTCCGCTCCCGGGTAGGTTCAAGCGTGGGTGGGCGCCGCGTCCGGTCACCTTTTGAGCGCGTGCCAGCGTCCCGATTCGGCGCAATGTATCGGGGTTGTCGACAATAGGCAAGGTAATGGGGGACGGGATGGGTTGATTTTGGGGACAGCGGCGGTGTTTTGGGTCGGGATTGTTGACATTGTTTTGGGTGGAGAGGTGAAGGGTGTGGGGGGCTTCGTAGAGGGGCGCCTGGCTTTGCTTCGCTTGCCTGGCTTGGGTGTGGGCTGCGGGGTGGTTAGGAAAACAATGAGAGAGGGAGTAACGGGAAGCTGGGGGAGTGGTTGCTGGGTAGAGGGGCGCACCGGGGAGGATTGATTATTCGCAGGCACGCCTGCTCACCCTACGGGCCACCGCTTTCAGCGGCGTTCTTCGGCTTCGCCTCGTCGTCCAGCTTTGCCGGACTCACCCCTTCGGGGCGTCGCCGGAGGCGACGTCCTGCGCCGGCCTTTGGCCGGCTGGTACGAGCCAACGCCGAGGCGTTGGCTCGCCCTCCGGGCCGTAATGCTAGCACTACGTTACTTCGCGGCTCGGTGAGCCGCTCGTTCGAACCCGGGGGGGGGGTTCTCTAAATAGCTCCCCGGTATAAGCCATACAAATGAAAAGGGCCCCGCTCTTTCGAGCGGGGCCCTTTTCATTTGTATGGCGCACCGGGGAGGATTCGAACCCCCGACCTCCTGGTTCGTAGCCAGATGCTCTATCCAACTGAGCTACCGGTGCGGGACCTTGCGGCATTGGCCGTCAAGAGGCGCGCATTATTCCCAATGCCCCCCGGGGAGTCAAGCCGGGGGCGGTGATTTCTTGCGCAAACGGGTCATCGGCGCGATTTATTCTTCGCCGGTTTCCATTTGTTTTTGCAGGTAGTTTTCCATACCCACCTTGTCGATCAGGCTGAGCTGGGTTTCCAGCCAGTCGATGTGCTCTTCCTCGGAAGCGAGGATTTCGCGGAACAGATCCCGGGACACGTAATCGCGAACGGACTCGCAGTACTCGATGCCGTCGCGCAGATCGGGCACCGCCATTTGCTCGAGCTTGAGGTCGCAATTGAGCATTTCCAGGGTGTTCTCGCCGATCATCAGCTTGCCCAGGTCCTGCAGGTTGGGCAGGCCTTCCAGGAACAGAATGCGCTCCACCAGCATGTCCGCGTGCTTCATTTCATCAATGGACTCGTGGTACTCGTGCTCGTAGAGCGCCTGAAAACCCCAGTCCTTGTACATCTTGGCGTGCAGGAAATACTGGTTGATCGCCACCAGCTCGTTGCCGAGCGCGCGGTTGAGGAACTCGATGACTTTCTGATCGCCTTTCATGTGCTTTCTCCGTGCCGGCGGGGTAATGGCGACCATTGTTCAGCAAGACGGGGGCACGGACAAGGCATGGCTGGAAAAAAATCCAGTAAATACAAGTAGTTATACTAATGAGAATCAGTCTTCAAAAGACGCCCCGGGGGTGGGCGCCCTGCTCCCTGGCTGGGGCCGGGCCTGGCTGGGAGGCTGATGGACTCGCTTTCCAGACGTCTCGCGGGGGACCGCGGACGCCGGCCTCAGGCGATCTGAGGCCAGTATTGCACCGGTTCGCCCCGGCTGGCTGAGATTGAAGAGACCGCCGGCATGGCGCTACGGGTGTCACGCAATACCTGACGCGCGTGCCGTGCACATTTAGCACACTGACTGCCAACCCCAAGTTCCCGACGAAGATCGCGCAGGCTATCGCAACCGCTTTCGGCTGCTTCCCGTATTTGACCGTCGGTGATGCCGTTACACAAACAAACGTACATGGCTACGTCCACTCCTCAAACTCGGGAGCAGAATAACCCTAATGCGAATTGTTATCAATAGCTTTCTTGGCCGTCGCGCCAACCCGGCCCGGCGGCTCGCCCAGAACGACAACGCCCCCGGCGGGCCGGGGGCGTTGTGTTTACGGGCGGTCGGTCCGGTCAGCTGCTCTTGGCCGGGGCTTTCTTGGCCGCCGCCTTCTTGCGAGGGGCTTTGCGCGCCGGAGTTTTACGGGCGGCGCTCTTCTTCGCGGCGGTCTTGCGGGTAGCGGTTTTCTTGGCCGCGGGCCGCTTGCTGGCGCTTTTCTTGGCCGGAGTGCGCTTGGCCGCTTTCTTGGCGGTGGCACGTTTGGCCGTGGTCTTTTTCTTGGCGGTGCTCTTGCGCGCGGCGGTCTTCTTGCCGGTGGCTTTACGAGCGGCGCGCTTGGCTTTCTGCTCCGCCTTCTTCTGAGCCACCTTGGCTTTCTTCGCCAGTTTGCGCTCGTACTCGCGCATCTTGGTGGTCAGGTTGCGCTGCGCGGTACGCAGCTTTTTGTTTTCCCGGGTCACCACTTTTTTGGCGGCCTGGATTTCGGCGCGGATCAGCTTGCTCTCGCCACGCAGGTCCTGAAGTTTGAGACGCTGGGTGTTCATGCGACCGCGGGCGGTTTCCACGGCGCGTTTCGCGGCGGCGGTAGCTTTACCTTTGGCTTTATCCCGCTTGGCGGCGAGGTCGGTGCGCAACTTGGTGAGCTTGTCGTTTTCGGTTTCGATCTTTTTCTTCTGGCGGTCCAGCTTGGTGCTGGCCTGCTCGACTTTCTTTTCCGCCTGGGTAACCGCTTTCTCCTGAAGTTTGAACTTGGATTCGGCGTTGGTTACCGACTTCGGCAGAGCCGGAGCCTTATTGGCGGTGGTTTTGGCGGTGGTGGTCTTCTTGCGTGCGGCGGTCTTACGCGCCGCGGTTTTTTTCTGAGCGCTACTTTTTTTTGCTGCTCTGGCCATGATCGATCTCCTAATCTATGACGTCATTTTTCTGCGACAGTCGGAAAGTAGCATAAAAAAAAATCACTTGGTACATTATTTGACCAGGAGTTTGTAGGAATCAGTAAAAAAATAAAAAGAAGGGGTTTTGGGGAGACGGGAAGAGAAGAAAAAATAAAACGGGGCAACGTTCGGCTGCCCCGTGTCGGCGAGTCGTCTCCGCGTTTTATAAATGGTTCCGGACAATCGATTCCAGCGCGTCGATGTGTGACGGGTGCGCGTTAAGCGCCGGGATATAGGCGAACGATTCGCCGCCGGCATGCAGAAACACTTCGCGGTTTTCGCCGTCGATTTCCTCCAACGTTTCCAGGCAATCGGCGGAAAAGCCGGGGCACACCACCTGCACCGAACGCACGCCTTCCTTGGCCCACTTTTCCAGCGTTTTATCGGTGTAAGGGTTAAGCCACTCCTGGGGCCCGAAGCGGGACTGAAAGGTGACCATCCATTGCTCGTCGCGCAAACCCAGACGCTCGGCGATCAACGCCGCGGAGTCGTGGCAGCGTTCGCCATAACGATCCCCTTTATCCTGATAGGACACCGGAATACCGTGGAACGAGAACAGCAGCTTCTCTGCCTCGCCCTGCTGCTCGCGGAAACGGCGGATGCTTTCGGCCATGGCATCCAGCCAGGCCGGGTTCCGCCAGTAGTCCTTGACCAGAGTCACACCGGGCACCTCACGACGGGTGCGGACCCAGCGCCCCAGCGCATCCGCCACCGCGCCGTTGGTGGAGCCGGAATATTGCGGATAGAGCGGCACGATCAAAAGGTGGTCGTGGCCCTGGTCGGTCAGTTCATCAAGCACCGCTTCGAAACCGGGGCTGCCGTAGCTCATCGCGTAACGCACGGGGCAGTCGAAACGCTCGCCGAGCGCCTTGGCCTGCTCCTGGGCCACCAGACGAATCGGTGAGTCGGCCTGCCAGATCGATGCGTAGAGTTTGGCCACGCGGCGCGGCCGCAGCGGCAAGATGATCAGCCGCAGCACCCAGAACCAGATGAAACGCGGTGCCTCCACCACTCTGGGATCGGACAGAAACTGTTTCAGATAACGGCGCACCGCCGCCGTGGTGGGCGCGTCGGGGGTCCCCAGGTTCACCAGGACCACCGCCGGTTTCGTCACGGACATAACAAGCCTTCTCCTGAATAAGCGCGGGAGCGCATCACAACCAATGAGAGGTGAATGATAGGTGAGACGGGCGCCGGGGGCACGCTATCGGGGTGATAGGAGGGGGGAGATATGCGAGGGCCCGCTGGCGCGGGCCCCTGGAGAGTTCAGCCTTTGAGTTTTTCCATGATGCGCTGACGGATGTCGTCGACACCGCCGACGCCGGCCACGCGCACATAGGTGGGTGCGTTCTGTTCGCCGTTCTCGGCCAGCTCCTGGTAGAAATTCACCAGCGGGCGGGTCTGCTCCTGGTACACCTCGAGGCGTTTGCGCACCGTGGCTTCCTTGTCGTCATCGCGCTGGACCAGCTCGTCGCCGGTTTCGTCGTCCTTGCCGTCTTCCTTGGGCGGGTTGTGCTTGATGTGGTAGACCCGGCCGGAGGCGGGGTGTACGCGGCGGCCACTGAGGCGCTCGATGATTTCCTCGTCATCCACATCAATCTCAACCACGAAATCGATGTTCACGCCCTGCTCCACCAGCGCCTGGGCTTGGGGAATGGTGCGCGGGAAGCCGTCAAACAGGAAACCGTTCTTGCAGTCGTCCTCGGTGATGCGCTCTTTGACCAGACCGAGAATGATGTCGTCGGATACCAGACCGCCGGCATCCATCACTTTCTTGGCTTCCAGGCCCAGGGGGGTACCCGCTTTCACCGCGGCACGCAGCATATCGCCGGTGGAGATCTGGGGAATGGAAAATTCTTCCTTGATGAACTGCGCCTGAGTGCCCTTACCCGCACCGGGCGCGCCAAGCAGGATGACACGCATAGGATTCTCCGTTTTGCCGCGAATGGAAGGGGCGTCAGGAGCTCCCCTCGCCCGAAGGGGGGCAACTTTACCGTGCGGGTCCCCCGGGTACAAGGGCGACCTTGGTATCGCGGACGCCCGCGACCGCCCGCTTAGCGGCGAATGGTGAGGCTGGCCGCCGGGCGCTGGCTCAGATCAAGGGCCGTGGGGGCGGCGTTGAGGTTGGCCTGATCCACGCTGGAACCCGGCGCCGGCGTGTAGCGCGCGGCCACGCGCAGCTGGTCCAGCTCTTCGGGATAGGGCTGCAGCCAGTCGCCCGGGCGCAGCGTAACCTGTATCGGGAACGATTCCGCCAGCACCCGGCGCGCGGCCAGCGGCTGGCCGCCACTCTGCCCGGCCCGGCGCAGGAACACGAACAAGGTGCCGCCCTCGGGCACGTCGTCGGCCCGCACGGTGACGGTGAGCGCCTGTAGCTGCTCACCTCGCTCGCGCTGCTGTTCCGCCTGGGCCAAACCACGACGGATCAGATCGCCGGCTTCGCCGTCGCCGTGGCGGGCCAGCAGCGCGCGCCAGGATTGCGCCGCCAGATCGAAACGGCGGGCCTCGTTAGCGGCCATCGCCCGCAGCATCAGCGCGCCGTCGTGGTTGGGGTTGTCGGCCAGCACCCGGGCGATCTGCGCCTCGGCCTCGTCGGTGAGCCGGCCGTCGGCCTGGGCGATCAATCCGCGCGCCAGCAGCAGGCGCGCGGCATGGTCGTCCGGGTCCATGGCCAGGGCGCGGCGGGCGGCTTCCTGGGCCTGGGCCGGCGCGCCCAACTGGTCATAGAGCAACCCCAGGGTGTACCAGCCGGTGAGGCTCGGTTCACGCACCAACCGCGCCTGCAGCACCCGGGTCAGCGCGGCGGCGGAGATATCCTGGTCCTCTTCATTGGGGGCTTCACCGGCGATCACCCGCTCGGCCACCGGATCGTAGCGACGCTGGTCGGCCAGCCAGTCCAGGGTGTCACGCTCCAGGCCCAGGGTCAGATAGCCGAGGCCGGCCACCGCCACCACCAGCAGCGGCAACGCCAGAGCGGTGATGGACACGGGCGCACCGGCGGCGCGGCTTTCCCGGCGCCACAACAAAAAACACACCAGCAGCGCCGCCAGCAACACCAGCATCAATACAATGAACGGGCTCATTGTTCGTCTTCCTCCGCTTCCCGGCTGGCCCGGCGCACCAGCACTACGATACCCACGCCGCCTAGCAGCAGCAGCGTCAGCGGCCCCACCCACAGAATCGCGGTGCGCGGGTTGAACGGCGGCCGGTAGCTGACGAAATCCCCATAGCGGTCGACGAAGAAAGTGACGATCTCTTCATCGCTGTGCCCCTCGCGAATCATCCGCGCCACCCGCTCGCGCATGTCCTGGGAAATCTCCGCGTCGGAATCGGCGATGCTCTGGTTCTGGCACTTGGGGCAGCGCAGCTCCTCCGTAAGACGGTGAAAGCGGTCCTGCTGGGCATCACTGTCGAACTGATAAATATCGATGGCGGCCCAGGCCGGCACGGCGGTAAGCGCGAGCAGCATCAGAACAATACGAATCACGGGGTCACCCCCGGGGCCTCGCCGGCCTGCTGCAGTACCGGGGCGAATTTTTCGTCCCAGACGCGCTGGTTCAATTCACCCACGTGGCGCAGCACGATCTCACCGCGCGGATTGATCAGAAAGGTTTCCGGCGCGCCGTAGACCCCCAGGTCCAGGCCCAGCTGGCCGTCGGCGTCGACAATCACTTCGCGGAACGGGTTGCCATACTCGGCCAGGTAATCGCGGGCCTTGGCGTCCTCGTCTTTGTAGTCGAGGCCGATAATGGGAACGCCGTCGCGGGCCAGCTCAAGCAAATAAGGATGCTCGATGTAACAGGTCGGGCACCAGGTACCCCACACGTTCAACAGCTGCCAGCGCCCGGTAAGCAGCTCCTCGGTGAGGGTGCGGTCGTTGAGCAGCGACGGCCGGGAGAATTCCGGCACCGGCTTGCCGGCCAGCGCCGAGGGCAGCTCTTCCGGGTTACGGCCCAGGCCACTCGCCAGCAACACCGCCAGGGCGACGAACGCCGCCAGCGGCAGGAACACCCAGGGGTTGGTGCCTTTACTCATAGACCACCTCTCCGTCGGCGTCCGCTTTGCCGCGCGCCATTCTCTTGCGGTAGCGGGCGTCGGTGAGCGCCAGGGCGCCACCCAGCGCCATAATCAGCGCGCCCAGCCAGATCCAGCGGATCATCGGCTTGTGATAGATGCGCACCGCCCAGGCATCACCCGCCAGGGGCTCGCCCAGCGCCACGTAGAGATCGCGCATCAGGCCGGCGTTGATAGCCGCTTCGGTCATCACTTGACCGCTGGCCCGGTAGGTGCGTTTTTCCGGGTTCATTTCGGCCACCGCGTCACCGTCGCGGCTGACCAGGAAGTGGCCGCGGCGGGCATCGAAATTGGGGCCGGCGTACTCGCTGAGGGTGTCGAACTCGAAGCGGTAAGCGCCCACTTCGGCCACATCCCCGGGCGCCATACGCACGTCGCGCTCCACCTCATGGAAACTGACCACGGTGACGCCGGCCACCAGCACCGCCAGGCCGCAGTGGGCCAGCACCATGCCGTAATAGCCACGGCCCAGTTTACGGAACCCACCCAGGAAACCGCGATTATAGGCCAGGGAGCGGCGCACCAGATCGTCGACATGGGCGAACACCAGGAACAACGCCAGGATGATTGCCAGGGTGCCCACCCAGGGCGTGTCGCCGGGCAGACGGGCGCCCAGGAAACCACCGATCAGCGCCGCCGGCGCCAGCATCAGCATGCGCCGCAGCAACGGCGATCCGTCCTGGCGCTTCCAGTTGCTGAGCATGCCGGGCACCAGAATCGCCATCAACAGCAGCGTGAGCGGCACGAAGAAGCTGTTGAAGTAGGCGGCCCGGATTGAAACCTTGATATCCAGCGCTTCGCCCAATAAGGGATACAGGGTGCCCATCAGCACCGCGAAGGTGGCGGTGAGCAGCAACAGATTATTGCCCAGCAGGAAAGCCTCCCGGGAGACCGGCTTGAAACCGCCCTTGCCTTTCAGGCGCCCGGCGCGCAGCGCGAACAGCGTGAGCGCGCCGCCGGCCACCACCACCAGGAAGCCGAGAATAAAGGCGCCCCGACTGGGGTCGTTGGCGAACGCGTGCACCGAGGTGAGCACCCCGGAGCGCACCAGAAAGGTGCCCAGCAGGCTCATGGAAAAGGTGACGATGGCCAGCAGTACGGTCCAGGCACGGAACAGGTTGCGCTTTTCGCTCACCGCCAGGGAGTGAATCAGCGCGGTGCCGGCCAGCCAGGGCAGCAAGGAGGCGTTTTCCACCGGGTCCCAGAACCACCAGCCGCCCCAGCCCAGTTCGTAGTAGGCCCACCAGGACCCGAGGGCGATGCCGACGGTGAGAAAGCTCCAGGCCACGGTGGTCCAGGGGCGCGCCCAGCGGGCCCAGGCCGGGTCCAGGTCGCCGGCCAGCAAACCGGCCACGGCGAACGCGAAGGCCACCGAAAACCCCACATAGCCCATATAAAGCATCGGCGGGTGGATGATCAGGCCGGGGTCCTGAAGCAGCGGGTTGAGGTCGGCGCCGTCGATCGGAAACCAGGGCAGCGAGCGGTCGAACGGGTTGGAGGTGAACAGCATGAAGGCGTGAAAACCCACCGCGATCATGCCCATCACCGAGAGCACCCGCACCACCATCGGCAGCGGTACCTTGCGGCTGAACAGGCCGACCAGGGCGGTCCAGCCGCCCAGCATCCAGCCCCACAGAAGCAGCGAGCCCTCGTGGCCGCCCCAGATCGCCGACAGCCGGTAACCGAGCGGCAGTTGCGAGTTGCTGTGGTTGGCCACGTAGGTGACCGTGAAATCGTTGATATAGAAGCTGTAGCCCAGGCAACACATCGCCACCGTGAGCGCCAGCCACTGCAGCCAGGCCAGGGGCCGGGCGTAGCGCTGCCAGGATTCCACCCGGCGATAGACGCCGATCAGCGGGAATACCGCCAACACCAGGGCCGCCGCTATGGCCACCCACAGGGAGAGATGTCCGAGTTCCGCCGCCACCTTATTCCTCCGGCTGAGTGTGCGCGCGCATCATCGGCAGATGCGGCGCGCTTTGCAAGCCCGCCGGCACGCCGCCCCCGGCGGCGCCCCGGCATGGACATATTTTGAGACGCTTAGCGGTCGTGCCCGACGACACCGCTCTGCTACTATGTGACTATCATCAGGGTCGACACTGTGTTTAAAGCGTCGCCATTTTGCAGTCAAAAGGTCATCTGGCATCCATACACTATCACCGGCGGGTTGGAACGAATCGGGCCCGATCCGTTCCATAACTGAGTGAAAACAATGGATGTTCAGCACCAGCCCGGCCTGTGTGGAGAAACCAGTTTGAGCAGAGACAACGTGAACACCGCGAATCCGGAGCAAAAATCCGCCTATTCCTACGACGACCTGCTGGCCTGTGCTCACGGTCAGTTGTTCGGCCCCGGCAACGCCCGCCTGCCCCTGCCCGGCATGCTGATGCTCGACCGCATCAGCCACATTGCCGATCACGGCGGCGAATACGGCAAAGGCGAGATCATCGCGGAACTGGATATTCACCCGGACCTGTGGTTCTTCGACTGCCACTTCGAGACCGACCCGGTGATGCCGGGCTGTCTGGGCCTGGACGCCACCTGGCAATTGTTGGGCTTTTTCCTGGGCTGGCTGGGCAACCCCGGCCGGGGCCGCGCCCTGGGCGTGGGCCAGGTGAAGTTTTCCGGCCAGATCCTGCCCACCGCCAAGAAAGTCACATATCGGATCAACGTGAAACGAGTGATCGCCCGCAAGCTCACTCTCGGCATCGCCGACGCCGTGGTTTCGGTGGACGGCGAGGACATTTATGAGGCCAAAGACCTGCGGGTCGGCCTGTTTACCTCGACGGAAGGGTTTTAGCGCCCCGCTGAATACGACAATATCACCTTGATGGAGCACCATATGCGTCGCGTCGTGATTACCGGCCTGGGAATCGTGTCCTGCCTCGGCAATGAGGCGGACAAGGTGTCCCGGGCGCTGCGGGACAGCCTCCCGGGCATCCGCTTCAAGGAAGCCTATAAGGAAATGGGCATGCGCAGCCAGATCGCAGGGACGCCGGATATCAACCTGGAAGACCACATCGATCGCAAGCCGCGGCGCTTCATGGGCGATGCGGCGGCCTACGCCTACGTGGCCATGCAACAGGCCATCGCCGACGCCGGCCTGGACGAGGCGGATGTCAGCAACGAACGCACCGGCCTGATCGCCGGTTCCGGCGGCCATTCATCGTTCAACCAGGTGGAAGCCGCCGACATCGCCCGCAACCGCGGCGTCAAGCGCGTCGGCCCCTACATGGTGCCGCGCGTGATGGCGAGCACCGTGTCCGCCTGTCTGGCCACGCCGTTCAAGATCAAGGGCATCAACTATTCCATCGCCTCCGCCTGCGCCACCAGCGCGCATTGCATCGGCAACGCGGTGGAACAAATCCAGCTGAACAAACAGGACGTGGTGTTCGCCGGCGGCGGCGAGGAAGAGCATTGGACCCTGAGCTGTCTGTTCGACGGCATGGGCGCCTTGTCCAGCAAGTACAACGACACCCCGGAAACCGCTTCGCGCGCCTATGACGCCAGCCGCGACGGCTTCGTGATCGCCGGTGGCGGTGGCATGGTGGTGCTCGAGGAACTGGAGCACGCCAAGGCGCGCGGCGCGCGAATCTACGCGGAAGTGGTGGGCTACGGTGCCACCAGCGATGGTCACGACATGGTCGCGCCCAACGGCGAAGGCGCCGCGCGCTGCATGCGCCAGGCGCTGGCCACGGTGGACGGCGAGGTGGATTACATCAACGCCCATGGCACCAGCACCCCGGTGGGGGATCTGGCGGAACTGAAGGCGATCCGCGAAGTGTTCGGCGACGGTAAGGTACCGTCGATCAGCTCCACCAAGAGCCTCTCCGGCCACAGCCTGGGCGCCGCCGGTGTTCAGGAAGCAATCTACTGCCTGCTGATGATGCGCGACGGCTTCACCGCCGGCTCCGCCAACATCAGCGAGCTGGACGCGGACGCCGAGGGCCTGCCGATTCTCACCAAGAGCAACGACCAGCGCCCCGAGCTGGTGCTCAGCAACAGCTTCGGCTTCGGCGGCACCAACGCCTCCCTGGCGCTCAAGCGCTGGCAATAGGCCGGGCTCCGCCCGGCCGGCTACAAGCTACAAGCAAATTCGAGACTGCTTGCAGCTTGTAGCTCTCTTCAGAATTTATGTTCCATCCCCACTGAGAACAGGCTGCCGCTGTCGTCGGCGTCCACGCCACCCGGGTAGGTGATGGTCGCGTCCGACGAGGATACCAGCCCGTACACCTTGGTCTGGCGACCCAGCTTATAGTCCGCGCCCGCGGTCACGATATCGTCCTCGTAACCGAAGTCGTCGCCGTCGAAACGGCCCGCCTGGGCTTTCAGGGTCACCCGTGGCAGCACCCGCCAGCCGGCGCTCAGCAGATAGGAAGTGGCGTCCAGGCGGTCGGCGCCGGCGGCGTCCGGATCCAGCCGCAGCTGTTCCACCATGGCACCCAGATCCAGCTCGCCCAGGGTCACCCCCAGGGTGCCGCGCAGCAAATCCCGGTCGGCCTCCACCAGGGCCGGCGGCGGCGCCGGATTATCGGTTTCCTGGTAACCGCGCTCGTAGGCGAGCGCCGCGTACAGGGATTCGCTGGTCCAGGTGGCGGACAAACCGAAGGTGTCGGCGAGGCCGTCTTTTTCTTCGTCACCGGCGGTATCGCCCTCGCCCGGCGCCAACTGCGCGCGCAGCACCAGGCCGCTGAAATCCGGGCTTTCCCAGTTCAGGGTGTTGCTGTTGCGACGCTGGCCGAAGAAGTAGCCGCCAATGTCCGCGGCGGTGTTGTTGAACTGGTCGACACGGCCCTCGGCCATTTTCACCGGGCTGTCGTAGCGGCCGGCGAACACGTCGCCGATCACCGAGCCCAGACCGACGAAGCTGTTACGGGTGGAGAAGGTGTCGCCATCACCGTCCACGTCGTAGCCCACTTCCAATTGATAGAGCACGCTCAGCTCGCCCACGTCCAGCGGCTCGCGGCCACGCACGCCCAGGCGCGAGCTGTTGCTTTCCAGGAACCAGCCCTCTTCCAGCGGCGAGCGCGTGGCCCGCACGTCGTTGAGCTGGCCGGACAGGCCGCCGTCGGGGTAATCGGAAAGGCGGTCCAGGCTGACGTTCACCCGGCCGTAGAATTCCGGAGCCGCTTGCACGGTCAGTGGGGTGCCGATGGCCGCCGCCAGGGCCAGCGCCGGAGTGGCCAGCCGGATAAATTTGTTCATGTCCCTTCTCCCTTTTTGTCCGGGTTCTCGCGAAGGGTGCACTATATGACGCTTTTGTGACTCAGCCAAACCGGATTAGGGCCCTTTTCAAGGTCCATTTCCCGGTATCGGAACGGTTCTCTCCAGCTTGGACGCGGGTCTGTGTTCTGCCCTTCCGGGAACGCTGTGAATACGTCCCTGTACGCTCCCTGTCGAACGTCCTGTTCTCCAGGGTCCCGGAAGGGCAGAACACAGACCCGCTCACCGGGAAGATTCCGATGTGCCGGGCTATAGCTACGCCGGACCTTTCTACGAAGCCACGCCATGCGGCTGGCGCCATATGGGAGGTTCGGTCTCGGTGCCCGTGTCCAGGACTGTGTGAGGCAGGGAGCCGAACACAAGCCTCCAGGGACGGATTCACGGCGGGTCCTGGACACGGGCACCGAGACCGAACCGGGCTACGGAGTCACTGCACCAACTTTCTCGCTAAAGCTCGACAAAAAAAGCCCGCCGTAAAGGCGGGCAACTGTCACTTGCGTCGAGGAAAATTGGGCGGCGTCCGTTGCCGCCCCGATACGGTCTTTCTTAGAACTTGTGCTCCATGCCCACGCCCAGGGTGCGCTCTTCTTCTTCGTCACCGGTGGTGCCGTCTTCGTAGGTGAGTTCGTTGAAGTAAGCGTACACCTTGCTGTTCTTGGCCAGCTTGTAGTCCGCGCCGAAGGCGTACTGGGTGCCTTCGTTGTCGGTCTGGTCACCGTCGACCATGCCGTACTGGGCTTTCAGTTTGACGCGATCGATCTTGAAAGCGCCGCTGACCACATAGCTGTTCTCTTCACCGTCGCCTTCGGATTCTTCGGCGATCTGGTAGAGGGCGCCCACTTCGAACACGTCCATGTTCAGGCCGGCGGCCACTCGGGTGATGTCGAGTACGGAAACCGGCAGGCCGGTGCCGTCGACGATCAGGTCGTCTTCGATATCGGTGTCACGGGACAGAGCAGCGTAGAACGCGTCCTGTTCCATGGTCAGGGAGATGGAGGTGCTGTCGGCCAGGCCGTTCTCATTCTCGCCGTCGTTATCGAAGTCGTCGTTATCTTCGTTGGGGATGAAGGCGACGTTCAGGGTCACCAGGTCAGCCAGCTTCGGGGTGCTGTACTGAATGATGTTGGAGACGCGGTTTTCGCCGGCGGCGATGTTCTTGATATCGCCGTCCAGGTCGTTGAACTGATCAACGTCCATTTGTGCTTTCTTGGTGGGGGTATCGAATTTACCCGCGATCAGGGTACCGAAACCGCCTTTCAGACCACCGAAGATGTTGCGCTGAGAGAAGGTCTGGCCGTCCTTGTCACCGTCGTCGACGCTGATTTCGAACTCGGCCTGGTAGACCGCTTTCAGACCGCCCACGTCCAGATCGAAGTCGCCTTTCACACCCAGGCGGGAGGCGTTGCTTTGCAGTTCCCATTCGTCATCGTTGTTGGGAGCGCCGGGCGCCGGATCGTAGTTCATGTTTTCCAGGGAAACGTTCACTTTACCGTAGACTTTCGGGCCGTCGGCCAGGGCCGCGCCCGGCATCATCATCGGCGAAGCAAGGGCCGCCCCCACAGCGATCGCAAGCAAGTTCTTTTTCATCGGAGCATCTCCTATCAATCAGGCAATTTTGAGAAGCAGATAGATGCTCCGGTCACGCCGTTTGGTCCGCCGGAACATCTTGAGTGCTTGGGGGCGGAGTATGGGGAGCGGCGATGACGGAAAAGTTTCTGTAATGTGAAGTTTTTATTTCACGGGAACTTTCGTGGATTTTACTGAGCTATAACCCCCGGCCGGGGCGGCGGGGGGCCGGTCTAGGAAGGTCGGGCCAGCGGCCCGGTGTTAATTGGATTCGCGTTTGGCCTGGCGCCAGAGGGCGTCGAGACGGTCGTCGTCGAAGTCGGACAGCGGCGCGTCGGCGAGCCGTTCAACCTGGCGGAAGCGGCCCTCGAACTTGTCCGAGGCGCGACGCAGGGCCAGGTCGGGGTCCAGCTTCAAGTGGCGGGCCAGATTCACCAGGGTGAACAGCACGTCGCCGAATTCATCCTCGACGGCATCCCGGTCGCCGGACGCCAGGGCCTGATCCAGCTCCTCAAGCTCGCTGTCCACGTGGGCGCGCACCGGCGCCGTGGCGCGCCAGTCGAAGCCCACCTTGGAGGCTTTCTTTTGCAGCTTGTGGGCGCGCTGCAGAGCCGGCAGCCCCTCCGGCACGCCGTCCAGGGCGCTGTCGTGCTCACGCCCCTTGCGGGCGCGTTCCTCGGCCTTGATGGCCTCCCAGTTCACTTTCACCGCCTGTTCGTCCTCGGCGGTTTGATCGCCGAACACATGCGGATGGCGGCGCACCATTTTATCGTTGAGCACCGCCACCACGTCGCTGAAATCGAACAGGCCCTGTTCGCGGGCCATCTGCGAATGGAACACCACCTGCAGCAGCAGGTCGCCAAGCTCTTCCTTGAGCTCCGGGTAATCCCGCCGCGCCACCGCCTCCGCGACCTCGAAAGCCTCTTCCACGGTGTAGGGCACGATGCTGTCGAAGTCCTGCTTCAAATCCCAGGGGCAGCCGCCGTCCGGGTCCCGCAGACGGGCCATGATCGACAGCAGCTCGGACATGGCGGCTTCGGCGGAAGGGCAGGAATTATCGGACATGAAAAGTCTCCGCTATTTTTTATAGCGCCGCACTTCGAGGACGCCCTTGAGCTGGTCCATTTTCGCCAGCACCTTGCCGAGGCCGCCCAGGGACGCGATCTCCAGGGTCAGCAACATGGTGGCGGTATTGTCCTCGGTGTGCGATTCAGTGTGCACGGCGGTGACGTTGACCTTCTCGTTGGCGAGCACCGCGATCACGTCGCGCAGCAAGCCCTGCCGGTCCCAGGCGCGCAGGAAGATGTCCACCGGATAGAAGATACGGTCCGCTTCCCCCCAGCTCACCTCGATGACCCGGTTGGGTTCTTCGCCCTGCATGGCGAGCAGATTGTGGCAATCGGCGCGGTGCACGGTGACACCCCGCCCCTGGGTGATGAACCCCATCACCGGATCGCCGGGCACCGGCCGGCAACACGCGGCCATATGCGTGAGCAGGTTGCCCACCCCCTGAATGGTCACGTCGCCGCTTTCCGAGGCCTTGGAACGGGCGGGCACGAACGCCAGTTCCTGCTGCGGATCATCGCCGAGCAGGGACTGGGCCTGATTGACCACATGCCCCGGGCGCAGATCGCCGGCGCCCAAAGCGGCGAGCACGTCATCGCCGGTCTTCAGGTTCAATTGCGGCGCCAAGGCGTCCAGGTCGATGCGGTCCAGGGCCAGACGCGAGATTTCCCGCTCGAGAATGGCGCGGCCCTGGGCCATGTGCACGTCCCGGTCCTGACGCTTGAACCACTGCTGGATACGCGCCCGCGCCGAGGAGGTGGCCACGTAGCCCAGCGACGGGGTCATCCAGTCACGGCTGGGGCCGCCTTCCTTGGCGGTGAGAATTTCCACCTGCTCGCCGGTTTGCAGGTTGTAGTTGAGCGGCACGATGTGGCCGTTCACCTTGGCGCCCCGGCAGCGGTGCCCCACCTCGGTGTGGATGTGGTAAGCGAAATCCACCGGCGTGGCGCCGGATTCCAGATCCACCACGTGCCCGTCGGGCGTGAACACATAGACCCGGTCGCTGACCAGGCCGTGCTTGAGCTCGTCGATCATGGTGTCGGCGTTGTCGCCCAGCTCGTCGTGCCACTCCAGTACCTGACGCAACCAGGCGATGCGCTGCTCGTAGGAGCGGCTCTTGCGGCCGGCCTTGCTGCCTTCCTTGTAGCGCCAGTGGGCGCACACGCCGAGCTCCGCCTCTTCATGCATGTCGAAGGTACGAATCTGCACCTCCAGCATCTTGCGCTCCGGGCCCACCACGGCGGTGTGCAGGCTCTGGTAACCGTTGTCCTTGGGGCTGGCGATGTAGTCGTCGAACTCCTTGGGCACGTGTTTCCACAATGAGTGAACGATGCCCAAGGCGGCGTAGCAGTCGCGTACTTCGCGCACCAGCACGCGCACCGCGCGCACGTCGTAGACCTCACCGAAATCCAGGTGCTTCTTCTGCATCTTCCGCCAGATGCTGTAGATGTGCTTGGCGCGGCCGTACACCTGGGTGCCCTTGATGCCGTTGCGTTCCAGGTGCCCGCGCAGGCTGTCGATCACCTCGTCGATGTAGCTTTCCCGGTCCAGACGTTTTTCGTCCAGCAGCTTGGCGATCTTCTTGTAGGCGCCGGGCTGCAGGTAACGGAACGACAGATCTTCCAGCTCCCACTTCAACTGGCCCACGCCCAGACGGTGGGCGAGCGGCGCGTAGATGTCGAAAATCTCGCGCGCCACTTTCTGTTGGCGTTCCGGGTCGGATTCCTTCACCGCGCGGATAATCACGGTCCGCTCGGCCAGCTTGACCAGCGCCACGCGCACGTCGTCGACCATCGCCAGCAGCATCTTGCGGACGTTATCGAGCTGGCCGTCCTGCTGACCGAGCACCGCCTTGCGGGTGGGGTTGAGGCTGGTGCCGATGGCGGCCATGCGCAACACGCCCTCGATCAGACGCGACACCGGCTCGCCGAAATCCCGGGTCACCTCGGCCAGGGTCAGTTGCCCTTCACGCACCGCCCGGTACAGCACCGCGGCGGGCAGCGCTTCCGCGTCGGCCCCCAGGTCGGCGAGCACATCGGCCATCTCCAGGCCGATGGTCAGGCAGCCCTTACCATAGGGCCACAGGCGGCCGGCGGCTTCGCCGGCGCGCTCACAGCGCTCAGCCACCCGGCAGGCGCGTTCCAGGGTCACCGGGTCGCGTACCGGCACCCGGGCATTGAGTTGTTCGAGCCATGCGTGCCAGTCCCGAGCATCCACTTCATCGGGCTGTTGCCGGCGTACGGTTACCATTGGCTATCCTTTAACGACGATCGAACAGAGCAATCGATTCCACATGCGCGGTGTGCGGGAACATGTCCATCACCCCGGCGCCACTAAGACGGTAACCCCTGGCCACCAGTTCCCCGGCGTCTCGGGCCAGAGTGGCCGGGTTGCAGGAAACGTACACCAGTTTCTCCGCACCAAATTGGGGCATCATGCGCACCATTTCCAACGCCCCGCTGCGCGGCGGGTCCAGCAATACCCGATCGTACCGCTGCCGGGCCCAGGGCTGCCCCTTGGGCTCGCTGTCCAGATCCCAGGCGTGGAAGGCCAGGTTTTCCAGGCCGTTGCGCCGGGCGTTCTCGTAGCCACGCCGCACCATGGCGTCGCTGGCTTCCACGCCCACCACCCCGGCGGCGCGGCGCGCGGCGGGGATGGTGAAATTACCCAGGCCGCAGAACAAATCCAGCACCTGGTGATGCGCCTGCACATCCAGCAATTCCAATGCCAAGGGCACCATGCGGCGGTTGATCTCCGCATTGACCTGGGTGAAGTCGGACGGATGGAACGCCATTTCCACGTCCGCTTCCGGATGGCGATAATAAAGCCGCTCCTCGCCCTCTTCCGGCCACACCCGGTGCACCGTGCTCTCGTTGCCCGGCTGCAGGTAGCACTGGAAACCGTGCTCGCGACAGAACGCCACCAGCGCGTCCTGATCGCCCGGCGACAGCGGGTCCAAATGGCGGAACACCAGCGCCACGGCGTCGTCGCCCCGGGCCACCTCGATCTGCGGCAGACGCCGCCGCCCGTCGAGCCCGTTGATCAGCGCGCGCAGCGCGCGGAACCGGTGCCCCACTTCGGGAATCAAGACTTCGCACTGCTCCAGGTCGGCGATAAAGCTGTTCCGTTTTTCACGAAACCCGACCAGGGTATCGCCCTTGGCGTCCACGTATTTCACGCCCAGCCGCGCCTTGCCCCGGTAACCGGTCACCGGCCCGGTAAGCGGTTCCAGCCAGCGCTCCGGGCGCAGGCCGCCGAAGTGCTCAAGCTGCTCGGCGAGCACCCCCTGCTTGCGCTGAATCTGCACGTCCGGGTGCATATGCTGCAGGCTGCAGCCGCCGCAGATCAGGCTGTGCGCGCAGGGTGGCGTGACCCGGTCCGGCGACGGCTCGAGGATCTCCACGGCGCGGCCCTCATCGAACTTACGACGCATGAAGGTGTACTGAAAGAACACCTGCTCGCCGGGCAGGGCGTTGTCGATAAAGGTGGTCTTGCCGTCCAGCCGGGCAATGCCCCGACCATCGTGGCTGAGACTTTCAATGGTGGCGGCCACCGGCGTTTCCGGCAGCTGCTTCTTGCGACGTCGAGCCATAAATACAATTCGGTTGATAGTTGATAGTGGACAGTTGATAGCTACGCGATAGGGGTTTGCAGAGACAGAACCGTGAGAAGCCGCGCCAACAGTTCGAGCGCGGGTTTTACGCTGTCAACTATCAACTATCAACTGTCAACTGCCCTCCCAGGCTTCCAGGAAACTCAGAAAGTGCGGGTGGCCTTCGGCTTTCAGGTAGTCGCGCAGCAGGTCCAGCTCGGCTTCGTAGCCGGTGGCGTCGAGCTCGCCGCGCAGCAGTTGGAAGCGCAGGAACACCAGCCAGGTGTTGAGCACATCGGTTTCGCAGTAATCACGGATCGCCTTGAGGTCGCCGGCCTGGAAGGTGTCGAACACCTTGGCGCCGCTCATGCCCATCTTGCCCGGAAAGCCCAACAGGGTGGCGATCTGGTCCAGCGGCGCGTTGGCGCGGCCGTTGAACATGGCGAGCTGTTCCATCAGGTCCAGGTGACGCTGGTGGAAGCGGCTCAGATAGTTGTTGAACCGGAAGCTGGTGTCTTCATTGCCGGTTTCCCAGAAACGGCGCGCCACCACGCCGTGCTTGAGGGCACGGTAGTTGAGCACCGGCAGGTCGAAGCCACCGCCGTTCCAGCTGACGATTTGCGGGGTGAAACGGTCGATGCCGTCGTAGAAGCGTTCGATCAGCTCCTTCTCGGTGCTGTCCTCATCGCCCAGGGACCATACCTTGACGCCCTGAGCGGACCGCAGCACCACGGAAATCGCCACCACCCGATGCAGGTGCAGGCGCAGAAACTCGGAGCCGTTTTCCTGACGGCGCAGGTTGAACAGCGCGCTGGCGGTGTCCTTGTCGCTGAGCCCGTGCAGATCGTATATGCGGCTACCGCCTTCCAGGTCGGGCACCGTCTCGATATCAAACACCAGCACGTTCATTGGCCCGACTCCTGATTGAACACACCGGTCGACAGGTAGCGGTCGCCCCGGTCGCAGACGATGGCCACGATCACCGCGTTTTCCAATTCCTCGGACAGCTGCAAGGCAGCGGCCACGGCGCCGCCGGAGGAGACCCCGCAGAAAATACCTTCCTCGCGGGCCAGCCGGCGCATGGTACGTTCCGCCAGGTCCTGCCCCATATCGACCACCCGATCAACGCGGGCGGCGTCGAAGATGCTCGGCAGGTAAGCCTCGGGCCAGCGGCGGATGCCGGGGATGGAGGCGCCGTCGGTGGGTTGCAGGCCGACGATCTGAATCTCCGGGTTCTTCTCCTTGAAGAACTGGCTGCAGCCCATAATGGTGCCGGTGGTACCCATCGAGCTCACGAAGTGGGTGATCGCGCCGCCGGTTTCTTCCCAGATTTCCGGGCCGGTGCTTTCGTAATGGGCGAGCGGATTGTCCGGGTTGGCGAACTGATCCAGCACCCGCCCCTCGCCACGGGCCTGCATGGCCTGGGCCAGGTCGCGGGCCCCTTCCATGCCCTCTTCCTTGGTCACCGAGATCAGTTCGGCGCCGTAGGCGGCCATGGCGTCGCGGCGTTCCTGGCTCTGGTTGGCGGGCATGATCAGCTTCATTTTGTAGCCGCGCATGGCCGCCGCCATCGCCAGAGCGATGCCGGTGTTGCCGCTGGTGGCCTCGATCAGGGTATCGCCGGGCTTGATCTCGCCGCGCTGTTCCGCCTTGATGATCATATTCAGCGCCGGCCGGTCCTTGACCGACCCGGCCGGGTTGTTGCCTTCCAGCTTCACCAGAAGGGTATTGGTCGTGTTCCCCGGCAGGCGCTGCAGGCGCACCAGTGGCGTGTGGCCCACCGTGGATTCAATGGTCTTGTAGGTCATGGGGCGCATTGTAGCTTAACTCCCGGGCCGTGACAGGACGGGATGCGCCGTGGGCCAACTACGGCATAATGGCGGCACGGACACCGCGTGCCGAATAAAAACAGAGACGTTCAGGGGAACCATGGCCCATTCGAGCCTGCGCACACGCATTCTGATGATGACCGCCCTGCCCGCCTTCCTGGCGGCGCTGGTGATCGGCGGCTACACGCTGGTCCACCGGGTGCTGGAGGTGCGCGCCGACACCGCCCACCGTCAGCAGTTGATCATCGAGAGCTATGCGGCGCGCCTGGCGGCCCTGGGCGACGCCGCCCAGCCCGCCTACGAGCCGCTGCTGCGCGCCCTGCTTGAGGAGCCGGACGTGCGCGCCGCGTCGCTGCTGGACAACCTGGCCGGCTGGCAATCCCACGCCGGCCCGCGCCTGCGCCCGGTTCAAGAAGCGGAGAGCCTGCCAGGCGGCGAACGCCGTCTGGTCACCGATTCCAGCTGGCAGCTGGTGCACGCCCTGCCCGGCCAGCGCAACCGGTTGCTCACGGTGGAGTTTTCCCGCCAGGGCCAGTACATCGAAATCCTCGAAGCGGTGCTGGCGATGATCGCCGTGGTGGTGGTGCTGGTGCTGGTGGCGGTGATCCCCGCGGTGCGCTTCGCGAAACGACTGACGCAGCCGGTGGACTCCCTGGTGGACACGGTGCGCCGCGTCCGCGACGGCGACCTGAGCCCGCCGCCGCCGGCGGGCGCCCAGGGGGAGCTGAAAGAGCTGGAGGACGCCCTCGGCAATATGGTGGCGTCCCTGGACGAGGCCCAGGCGGAACTGCAGCAGAACGTCGATCAGGCCACCCAGGATCTGCGCGAGACCCTGGAAACCATTGAGATTCAGAACATCGAGCTGGACATGGCCCGCAAGGAGGCGCTCAAGGCAAGCCAGATCAAATCGGAGTTTCTGGCCAACATGAGCCACGAAATCCGCACGCCGCTGAACGGCATCATCGGCTTCACCCGGCTGCTGGAACGCTCCACCCTGTCACCTCGCCAGCAGGACTACCTGGGCACCATCCGCAAGAGCGCCGAGTCGCTGCTGTCGATCATCAACGACATTCTCGACTTCTCCAAGATCGAGGCGGGCAAGCTGTCACTGGAGCATATCCCCCTGGATCTGCATGACATCATCGAGGACGTGCAGACGATGCTGGCGCCGATGGCCCAGGAGAAGGGCCTGGAGCAGGCGGCGATTATTTACTCCGACGTGCCCACCGGCCTGCTGGGCGATCCGCTGCGTATCCGCCAGGTGCTTACCAACCTGGTCAGCAACGCGATCAAATTCACCGAGCGGGGCTCGATCGTGGTACGCGCCATGCTTGAGGAAGAGCGCGGCGCCGAGGCGGTGGTCAAGATCACCATCACCGACACCGGCAACGGCCTGTCACCGGACCTGCAGAAAAACCTGTTCAACGCCTTCACCCAGGCGGACCAGAGCGCCCGCCGCCGCGAAGGCGGCACCGGCCTGGGCCTGGCCATCTGCAAGCGGCTGGTGGAAGGCATGGGCGGCGAGATCGGCATCGACAGCACCTCCGGGCGGGGCTCCACCTTCTGGTTCACGGTGCGCGCCGAACGGAACGGCGACGGCGAGGCCGAGCCCGCGCCGGCCGACCTGCGGGGCCTCAGCGTGACCCTGGTGGAGGCCAACGAACACGCCCGTCTGGCCCTGTACCACATGCTCAGCGGCTGGCGCATGCCGGTCACCGAGCTGCAAGCCCTGGAGCAACTGCACGCTCACCTGGACGCGGGCACCCTGGCGCGCAGCGACTATTATCTGCTCGCCGCGCCGGCCTCGCTGCCGGATCCGTCCCGGCTGACGCCGCTGGTGGAACGCCTGCTGGATACCACCGATAAACCGGTGATCGTCCTTACCGCCCACGCCGACGCGCTGTCCGGTCAGCTCAGCGGCCACGCCGAGCAATGCCGGGTGCTGGGCAAGCCGCCTACCCGCCGGCGGCTGCGCGACGGCCTGCTGGAGCTGGGCGGCCTGGCAGCACCGTCCGGGGCCGGCGCGGCGCCCGGCGGCACCTCGCTGCACGCCCGGGTGCTGGTGGTGGACGACCACCCCGGCAACCTGAAACTGGCGCGCGTGTTCCTGGAGGAAATGGGCGTCGACGTGGTGCCCTGCGCCAGCGGCGAGGAAGCGCTCACCGCCTTTTGCCGGGGCACCTTCGATCTGGTGTTCATGGACGTGCAGATGCCGGGCATGGACGGCCTGGAAACCACCCGGCGGATGCGCGAGCGCGAAGGCGAGGGGCTGCGCACGCCGATCATCGCGCTCACCGCCCACGCCCTGGAGAGCGAGCGCCGGTCGCTTTTGGCGGCGGGCATGGACGACTACCTGAGCAAACCGATCACCGAAGGGCAGCTGCGTCACACCCTGGAACGCTGGACCCGCGCCGAGGGCCTCGACGGCGAGCCGGCCGAAAAAGAGACGCCGCCGGCAGCGGAACCGCCGGCCACCGACAAAGTGGTGGACGAGGCGCTCGGCACGCAACGGGCCGGCGGCCGCGAGCATCTCGCCAAGGACATGTTCAGCATGCTGCTGGCGAGCCTGGAACAGGACGCGCCGGGCATTAACGCCCTGTCGGAAAGCAACAACCGGGAGGCGCTGCTGGAGCGCGTGCACAAGCTGCACGGTGCCTGCCGTTACTGCGGCACGCCACGCCTTGAGCGGGCCGCCCGGGAGCTGGAGGAAGGCCTCAAGACCGATGTGGACGACGACCGTCTGGAGCACCTGGTGGCCAATCTTCTGGCGGAAATCGAAAGTGTTCGCCAGTACGGTCAGGCGGCACGGCTTTAGCACCGATCAGGCCGCCGTGGTCTGTTACCCTTGGGGCAGCAGTCATTACTTCAGGGAATCCCCACATGAGTACCCGCACGCCCGCCAACCCGTTCGGCTTCCGGTTCGACAACAGCTACGCCCGCCTGCCCGAGACCCTGTTCGCCTTCTGTGATCCGCAACCGGTGCGGGCACCGGAACGGCTGCTGTTCAATGATGAGCTCGCGGCGGAACTGGGGCTCGACGCCGAGGCGCTGAACAGCGACACCGGCGCCGAGTTGCTGGGCGGCAACCGCCCGCTGCCCGGCGGCGAGCCGCTGGCCCAGGCCTATGCCGGCCATCAGTTCGGCAATCCCACCATGCTCGGCGACGGCCGCGCCGTCCTGCTCGGCGAACAGATCACACCGGATGGCCGGCGCCGTGACATCCAGCTCAAGGGCTCCGGGCGCACGCCGTTTTCCCGGGGCGGCGACGGCCGCGCCGCCCTGGGCCCGATGCTGCGCGAGTACATCATCAGCGAGGCGATGCACGCCCTGGGCATCCCCACCACCCGCGCCCTGGCGGTGGTCGGCACCGGCGAGCAGGTGCTGCGCGACAGCGGCGAGCCCGGTGCCATCCTCACCCGGGTGGCGGCGTCGCATGTGCGCGTGGGCACCTTTCAGTACGCCGCCGGCCGCCAGGATAAGGCACTGCTGGAAACCCTGGTGGATTACACCCTCCAACGCCACTACCCGGACCGGGTGGACGCCAAGGTGCCGGCGCTGGCACTGCTGGAAGCGGTCATGGACCGGCAGATCGAATTGATCACCGAGTGGATGCGCGTGGGCTTTATCCACGGCGTGATGAACACCGACAACGTGGCGCTGTCCGGCGAAACCATCGACTACGGCCCCTGCGCCTTCATGGACGATTACCACCCCAAGACGGTGTTCAGTTCCATTGATCAACGGGGCCGTTACGCCTACGGCAACCAGCCGGTGATCACGCAATGGAACCTGGCGCGCTTCGCGGAAACCCTGATTCCACTGATCGATGACGACCCCGACCGCGCCGTGGCCACGGCGGAGGCGCTGATCAAAAGCCACACCGAGCGCTACGCGCAACGCTGGCTGGCGATGATGCGCGGCAAACTGGGCCTGTTCGGGGACGAGGACGGGGACGCCGCCCTGGCCGCCGAGCTGCTCGACTGGATGGCCCGCCACGGCGTGGACCACACCAATACCTTCCGCGACCTGATCGGCGGCGCCACGCCGTCGGGCGAGCCCTTTGAGAATGATGAATTCGCCGACTGGCACCAGCGCTGGCAGGCGCGGCTGGACCGCAACGGCCGGCCGGAAGAGGACGCCCGGTCACTGATGGCCCGCCATAATCCGGCGGTGATTCCCCGCAACCATCAGGTGGAGGCGGCGCTGTCGGCGGCGGTGCGTGACGGTGATCTGGCGCCGGTGCGGGCGCTGCTGGCGGCGCTGGACGATCCCTACCGGGACCGGAGCCCGGACGACCCGTACCGGCAGCCGCCGGCGCCAGGGGAGCAGGTGCTACAGACCTTCTGCGGCACCTGACGCCTGTCCAGGGCGCTTAAGCGGCGCCGTCGATAAGGGCGCGCATGGCGCGTACCGCTTCGTCCAGGCCAGTCATCACCGCCCGGGCGATGACGCCGTGGCCGATGTTGAGTTCGTTGATGCCGGGGATCGCCGCGATCTCGCGGGTGTTGTGATAGTGCAGGCCGTGGCCGGCGTTGACGATCAACCCGGCGTCACGGCCCAGGGCCACGGCGTCGCGGATGCGGGTCAGCTCGCGGGCCGCCGCGTCCGTGTCGCGGGCTTCCGGCGCGGTGAGGTCGGCGTAGTGGCCGGTGTGGATCTCGATGGCCGGCGCCCGGCAGCGCACCGCCGCGTCGATCTGCGCCGGGTCCGCGTCGATGAACAGGGACACTTCGATGCCGGCGTCCCTCAGCCGCGCGCAGCAATCACGGATCCAGTCTTCATTGGCGACCACGTCGAGGCCCCCTTCGGTGGTCAGCTCCTCGCGCTTTTCCGGCACCAGGCAGCTGTGCGCCGGGCCGATGCGGCGTGCGATGCCCACCATTTCCTCGGTGGCGGCCATTTCCAGGTTCATGCGCGTCTGCAGGGTGTGCGCCAGCAGTTCCACGTCACGGTCCTGGATGTGCCGGCGGTCTTCGCGCAGGTGCACGGTGATGCCGTCGGCGCCGGCTTGCTCGGCGATCAGCGCGGCCTGAACCGGGTCCGGATAGCGGGTGCCGCGGGCCTGGCGCAGGGTGGCCACGTGATCGATGTTGATGCCGAGAAGAACGGACATGGGAGGGCTCCAAACGGGTTTCAGGATTCGGGGAATGGTAGCAGAACCGGTCTAGCGGAACAGTTCGCGGCTGCGCAGGGGGCGGTCGCCGAGGTGGGGGGCGAGGGCTTCGCGCAGCAGCGCCTTGGCGGTACGGCGCACGTCCGCGTCCCACTCATCGCGGCCCAGGGCCAGCAGGTGCTCGCCGTAGTAGCCGTCGACGGCGGGCCGCAGGCCCTCGCCGCCCTGCCAGCGGTAGCGACTGGCCGGGTCGAGGGGGTCGCCTTGCAGGTCATGATCCAGGGACAGACCGTAGCCGGCGTCTTCCAGCAGCATCATTTCAAAGCGGCGCAGGGTGATGTCCAGCGGGGTGTCGCCGGCCAGCTCCGCCAGGGTGCGCTCGTACACCGTCCACAGGTCCGGATGGGCGTCGTCGCGGTGCAGCAGGCGCATCAACAGCTCGTTGACGTAGAAGCCGCAGTAGAGTGCCCGGCCGTGCAGGGCCAGGCTGGGACCGCGCGGCTCCACCTGACGCAGGGTGAACAGCTCGCCGCCGGCTTTCAGGTCCACCCAGAGCGGGGCGAACGGCGCCAGCGAGGCGTCCCGGCGGCCGCCGCGCGCGACCGCGCCGACCCGGCCCTGGCGGGGCAGGAACAGATCGACGATCAGGCTGGTGTTGCGGAAGGCGCGGCGGTGCAACAGCCAGGCCGGGGCGAGGCCGTTCCCGCCGGGTTGAGCGCCGCCGGACTCAGCGGTGGTCATAGCCCAGCGAACGCAGGGCCCGTTCGTCGTCGGACCAGCCGGCTTTGATCTTGACCCAGAGAGTGAGCATCACCTTGCGGTCGATCAGCCGCTCCATGTCCTCGCGGGCCTGGGTGCCAATGCTTTTGATGCGCGAGCCCTTGTCGCCGATCAGAATCTTCTTCTGGCCGCGCCGCTCCACCAGAATGGTGGCGGCGATATCGGTGACCTTGGGGCCGTCTTCCCAGACGTCGATTTCCACGGTGATCTGGTGGGGCACTTCCTGACCGAGCTGGCGCACCACTTTTTCACGGATGATCTCGGCGGCCATGAAGCGCAGGCTGCGGTCGGTGAGCTGGTCGTCGTCGAACCAGAACTCGCCTTCCGGCAGGCGACTGGCGAGGGCCTTTTCCAGCACGTCCAGGTTGTGGTCGCGCAGCGCCGACACCGGGATCACCTCGGCGAAGGCGAAGCGCGCGGCCAGGTTTTCCAGGTGCGGCAGCAACAGGGCTTTATCGGCCAAGTTGTCGACCTTGTTGACCAGCAGGATAACCGGCGTGTCGCCGGCGCGTTGCAGCAGGCTCAACACGTGCTCGTCGCCTTCGGTCCATTTCAGCCCGTCGACCATGAAGCAGATCACGTCCACGTCGGACAGGGCCGACTGGGCGGCGTCGTTCATGGCCCGATTAAGGGCCCGCTCCTGGCCGGTGTGGATGCCGGGGGTGTCGGCGAACACGATCTGGTAGCCCGGGCGGCTGAGAATACCGTGGATCCGGTGACGGGTGGTCTGCGGCTTGCGCGAGGTGATGCTCACCTTCTCGCCGATCAGGTGGTTCATCAGGGTGGATTTGCCCACATTGGGGCGGCCGACGATGGCCACCACGCCGCAACGGGTGTCGCTCATGCTGACTGCTCCAACCAGTCCAGGGCCTGCTCCGCGGCCTGCTGTTCCGCGCGCCGGCGGCTGGCACCGCTGGCGGTGAATCGCCGCGCCAGGTCCGGCAGGCTGCAGGCCACTTCGAAGGTCTGTTTCGGCGCCTGCCCGGTCACCGACAGCACTTCGTAGGCGGGTAACTCATGCTTGCGCGCTTGCAGCCACTCCTGCAAGCGGGTTTTCGCGTCCTTGCGCACGCTCTGCGGGGAGATCTGCTCCAAGCGGTCGGCGAACCAGGTCAGCACCACGTCGCGGCAGGCGTCCTCGCCCCCGTCGATGACGATGGCGCCGATCAGCGCTTCCAAGGCGTCTGCGAGGATTGAATCACGTCGGTTTCCGCCGCTCTTCAATTCCCCGCCACCGAGGATCAGATACTCACCCACGCCCAGTTCGCGGGCCACTTCCGCCAGCGTCTGGCCGCGCACCAGGAAAGCGCGCATGCGCGTGAGCTGGCCCTCGGCGGCCTCCGGAAAGCGGTGAAAGATCTCCGAGGAAATGATCTGGCTGAGCTGGGAATCGCCTAAAAACTCCAGCCGTTCGTTATTGCGGCGCCGGCTGACGCTGCGGTGGCTCAGCGCCAGCTGCAGCAGAGCCGGATCCTTGAAGTGGTAACCGAGACGGCGGGTCAGACGATCCAGATCATCCATTACTGGCCAATATTCTTGCTGAAGGTGTGGTCGAAGGCCATTACCACGAAGACGTTATAAAACATCGGTTCGCGGACTTCGTAGTCGACGCCCACGGACAGCTGCCCGCCGGCTTTCTGGATGTCCAGGTCACGCACACCGATGGCCGTCACCTGGTTGATGGTGAAGCGCTTGCCGATGGCGTCGTAAACTTCGCGCTCGGACATCAGCGCGGTCTTGCTGTCGGAAAGCACCGAGTTGATCGCCGAACGAATGGTGCTGTATTCCATGTACGCGGGCACCATGCGGAACGCGGCGGTGCCGAATACCGCGAGGATAATCAGCACTACCACCCAGCCGATAAGAGAGAGCCCCCGCTGACGGGAAGGACCTGTGATCATTATTCTGCCTCCACTTTGTCGATCGCCCCATTACGGGAGAAGCTGGGCCAGGAAAAGATCGGCTGCCAATGCATCCAGATAAGGAACGCTTCCCCCACCACCAGGTCCTCGGACACCACGCCCCAGAACCGGCTGTCGTTACTGTTGTCCCGGTTGTCGCCCATCACGAAGTAGCTGCCTTCCGGCACCTGCCATTCGCCCTGGGTGCGGCTCGGGATCATGGCGTCGCCGCTGTAGGGATTGACCGGCCCCTCCTGCCAGATCAAATGCGGCTGATCGCCCAGTGTCTCGATGTACTCACGGCGCCACATGCGCGCGTTGCGATTGCGGCCCACCAGCTCCCGGGGCACCGCCTCGCCATTGACGTAAAGCACGTTGTCACGCACCGCAATGCGGTCGCCGGGCAGCCCCACTACCCGCTTGATGAAGTTCTGCCCGGTATCCTCCGGGTACTTGAACACCATCACGTCGCCGCGCTCCGGCTCGCCCACCGGGATGATCTTGGTGTTGGTCACCGGCAGCCGCAGGCCGTAGGAAAACTTGTTAACCAGAATAAAATCATGAACCTTGAGGGTCGGCAACATGGAACCGGAAGGAATGGTGAACGGCTCGACAATAAAAGAACGGATCACCAGTACGATGAACAACACCGAAATCAGTGAATTCGAGGTCTCCACGGTGTTGCCGAGCATGCCCTTGCGCTGGCGCAGTTTGAGCGCCTTGTCCGCCAGCCAGATGATTACCGTGACGAACAACGCCAGGGTCAGCCACATTCCCACATCGATATCCATTTAGTCGTTCACCTTGAGTACGGCCAGGAAGGCGGCCTGGGGGATTTCCACGTTGCCCACCTGCTTCATGCGCTTTTTGCCTTCTTTCTGTTTCTGCAGCAGCTTTTTCTTCCGTGACACGTCGCCGCCGTAACACTTGGCGGTCACGTTCTTGCGCATCGCCTTGACCGTCTGGCGGGCGATGATCTTGCTGCCGATGGCGGCCTGGATCGCCACATCGAACATCTGCCTCGGCACCAGCTCCTTCATCTTTTCGATCAGGGCACGGCCACGCTGGGCGGACTGATCCAGGTGGCAGATCATCGCCAGGGCGTCGACCTTGTCACCGTTGATCAGCACGTCCACTTTCACCAGCTTGGTGTCCTGGAACCGCTCGAAGGAGTATTCCAGCGACGCGTAGCCCCGGCTGGCGGATTTCAGGCGGTCGAAGAAATCCAGCACCACTTCCGCCATCGGAATATCGTAGGTCAGCGCGATCTGCTTACCCAGGAACTGCATGTTGATCTGATCACCACGGCGCTCGGTGCACAGCGTGATCACATTGCCCACGTATTCCTGGGGCACCAGGATATTGACGCGCGCGATCGGCTCGCGGAATTCCTCGATCTGGTTGCTGTCCGGCAGCGACGACGGATTGTCCACGTGCAGGGTCGAGCCGTCGTTGAGGATCAGCTCGTAGACCACGGTGGGGGCGGTGGTGATCAGGTCCAGATCGTACTCGCGCTCCAGGCGCTCATGGATGATCTCCATGTGCAGCATGCCCAGGAAGCCGACCCGGAAACCGAAGCCCAGGGCGTCGGAGCTTTCCGGCTCGTAAAACAGCGAGGCGTCGTTGAGCGCCAGCTTGGAGAGCGCGTCGCGGAAATCCTCGTAGTCGTCGGCGTTGACCGGAAACATGCCGGCGTACACCTGCGGCTTGACCTTCTTGAAGCCGGGCAGCATCTCCACGTCCGGCGTCTTCGCGTGGGTCAGAGTATCGCCCACCGGCGCCCCGTGGATGTCCTTGATGGTGGCGCTCACCCAGCCCACCTCGCCGGCTTCCAGAACGTCGGTCTCCTTGCGCTTGGGGGTGAACACACCCAGGCTGTCGACCACGTGGTTCTGGCCGGTGGATTTAACGTGAATCTTGTCGCCCTTCTTGAGGCGGCCATAGCGGATCCGCACCAGCGAAATCACGCCCATGTAGTTGTCGAACCAGGAATCGATGATCAGCGCCTGCAAACGGGCCTCGCGCTCACCCATCGGCGGCGGAATGCGCTCCACCAACTGTTCCAGCAGATCGTCCACGCCCAGGCCGGTTTTCGCCGACACATGGCAGGCGTCGGTGGCGTCCAGGCCGATGATCTCCTCGATCTCCTCGGCGACGCGATCCGGCTCCGCTTGGGGCAGGTCCACCTTGTTCAGCACCGGCAACACTTCCAGGTCCTGCTCAATGGCGGTGTAGCAATTGCCCACCGACTGCGCCTCCACGCCCTGGGCGGCGTCCACCACCAGCAGCGCGCCCTCGCAGGCGGCCAGCGAGCGGGACACCTCGTAGGAAAAGTCCACGTGGCCCGGCGTGTCGATGAAGTTGAGCTGGTAGGTCTCGCCATTCCGGGCGGTGTAGTAGAGCGTCACGCTCTGCGCCTTGATGGTGATGCCGCGCTCGCGCTCCAGATCCATGGAGTCCAGCACCTGCTGCTTGAGCTCGCGGTCGGACAGCCCGCCGCAAACCTGAATGAAGCGGTCAGCCAGGGTGGATTTGCCGTGATCAATGTGCGCGATGATGGAGAAATTGCGAATGTGCGTAATGTCAGTCACGTATACCCGCCAGAGCCGGAAATGAAAGAAGACACAATGGAGCGCGATTCTAGCGGATTAGGGCGCCAGTGGATAATCCCTCTTGTTTGCAGACCCCAGAGGTAATGATCTTTGGGGTGTGGGGCTCCGTATCCGAGACGCGGTGCAATGGTGGTGCCTTCCGGGATCGCTCAAGCCTTCCCTGGCCGCTCTCATTTGGCCATCCATGGCCAAATAG
>Ga0310342_100000027_pt1 | contig 71452 bp, 67 predicted proteins | sample S15DNA20500_MG_FD_206155 | JGI IMG/M metagenome (GOLD analysis project Ga0310342, IMG submission 206155) | Marine microbial communities from station ALOHA, North Pacific Subtropical Gyre - S1503-DNA-20-500_MG | ecosystem: Environmental > Aquatic > Marine > Oceanic | place: Pacific Ocean: North... | reverse complement strand
AAACGGGGTAAGTCCCAGAAGCGGTTCCCCTGCTCCAAGCCTGAGCGTAAATGCAACGATATATCCTGCGGAAGCCCCAATCCAATTTGCTCGGCGGTCATAGAGCGCGCAAACCAATTGAGGAAAGAGGATGCAGTAGACGAAGTCGCTTGATAGAAACCAGAGCGAGTAAACGCTTCGGGTGTTTAGGGCAATAAGTGTTGCAGCGCAACCGACAGCAATGATGAGTCGACGAATGATTCTATTTAGGTCCGTCGAGGTCGCCTCAGGCTTGATAAGCGGACGATAGATATTCCAAGTGGCCATAGAGGACGCAGACAGGATCGAGGAGTCGACTGATGACATGACTGCGGCAGCCATTGCGGTTAGGCCGAGAGTTGCAACAACTGGTGAGGTTAAATAGCGTAAGACTAACGGGAGAATCATTGCCGCGTCAGGGTTGGAGCCAATCAGTTGCGACCAATTGACCGAAGTTCCAATCACTCCAATTGCCATTGCTGGAATCGCTACGGTTAGGCTGAGACCGCCAGCCCATACCGAGAGTCGGCGAGCATCTGACGGGCTTTTGGTCGCGAGGACGCGTTGGAAATATGCGTGCCACGGAATTCCTCCGCAAATTAACAATAAGGCTGCATCCGACCATGGAATCCAGGACATGGGAGGCTGGGCTATCTCGCTAGACGAATACGTCGTCCAAGCCAGAGTTATGCCTCCCACTTCAACACTCGCGAACCAAGCGGCTGCTGACAGACCGACCAGCAAAAGGGCTAGTTGTACGACATCGGTGATCGCGACGGCCCAAAGGCCACTTCGTGCCGTATAAGCCATTGCAACAATCACTGACAGGATCACTCCTGGCGTGAAAGGAATACCAGCAATCACTTCAAAACTGACGCCAAGGGCTGTGAGAATTGCAGCAGTCCAAAACACTTCGCCCATTAATGCCGGAATATACAGCCAGGCAGCGACCCTTGGGCCGTATCGCTTCTGAAACGGATCAAGCATTGTGGTGCAGTTCAGCCTCCGCATCGTCGGTGCGAACCATAAGCCACCGATAATCAGGCTCAACGCGTATCCCCACGGCGCTTGGGCATTCCACAAGCCTCCAAGGTGAATAGCCTCAACCGTACCGTTAAGGTATCCTCCCCCAACCCAAGTAGCCGTGACGGTCAAGATACCTATTCCCAAAGGCAGTCGGCGCCCAGCCAGAGTCATCGCCGTAAAATCGAGAATTGCGGTTCGACGTGAAGCTCGGGAACCCAATAGATAGAGAAACAGGTAGAGGCTTGCGATACAGAGAACGGCGAACCAGTTGATCGTAAGAGTATCCAGACTCATAGCAGCCTGCTTGGTGAAACTCCCCTGACGAGTCTTTAATGTCTGAGGGACTCTACCTCTGACCTCGGCGTTTCCTTAAAGAGTGAAGCGAACAACACGAGAATCAGCGCTGCACCAACAGCCGGCACTAGCCAAATGGCATTCCAGGTATGGGTTCCCTCTGGTTTTGCAAAGTAATCGACAATGAGTCCCGACAGCCAGGAACCTACAAAAAATCCAAGACCTAGCGTAACGAATGCAATGAGACCCTGGGCAGCAGCTCGTAGGTGTGTCGGAGCTTTTCGGTCGACATAGATTTGTCCTGTAACAAAGAAGAAATCGTAACAGATTCCATGCAACAAGATGCCCGCATAAAGCATCCAGGTTAAAGCGCTCACATCTCCGAAGGCAAAGAAGATATAGCGACAAACCCAGGCCAGCATGCCAATAAGCAACATACGTTTAATGCCGAGACGTACAAAAAACCATGGCATGACGAGCATGAACCCAATTTCAGAGACCTGGCCGAGTGTCATCTTGCCGGCCGCGTTCTCGAGTCCGATCTCGTTTAAAAAGGGGTTAGCGAACGTGTAGTAGAACTGGAGTGGAATTGATATTAGAAACGAACCTAGAACAAAGATGGCAAACGACCGTTCTTTTAAGAGTCCGAGTGCATCTAGGCCAAGCACGTCACGCATCGTCATGCGTTCGGCTGTCCGTTTGGGTGGAGTATGCGGCAGCACGAAACAAAACACTCCCAACACAATCGAACTTCCGGCGGCCAACTGTAATTGAACCGGGCTGCTTTCCAGTTCCAGTATTCCAATAATGTTTCCCGCAACAATCCAGCCGATCGTGCCCAGCACGCGAATCACTGGAAACTCTTTCCCTGGATTCTGCATTTGATGAAATGACAAGGAGTTTGTGAGCGCCAACGTCGGCATAAAAAGCAAAGTGTAAGATAACAACACCAAATAAAAAGGTAGGAATGTCTGCATCTGAGAGGCGAAGAGCAGAATGACTCCCCCAATGAGATGTAAAACAGTCAGAATTCGTTCTGTTGCAAAAAACCGATCTGCAATCATCCCGACAAAAAATGGAGAGATCATGGCCGCAACGGCGGTGGTACCGTAGGCAAGACCGATCTGTTGTCCCTGGAAACCAAGAGTTTCACCGAGATAGGTGCCAAGCGTGACATACCAGCTTCCCCAAACAAAATACTGGAGAAACATCATGGTAAAGAGTTTGAGACGAATGGTAATAGGCATGGGTGCCGCAGCTTGCGGGACGTGAACTAGCGACTCGGAAGTTCTCGAACCTTTATATTGCGGTAATAAACAGGATTGCCGTGATCCTGTAGAGCAAAATGGCCACGTCGTGCGCGACCAAAATTAGGATAGGCGGCAAATTTACTCGCTGCGACTCGTTGTTCCCAGTCGTCACTCCATAGTTCGTAATCAACAACTTGCACGTTGTTTAGCCAATATTTGACATGGCTGCCATTAACAACGATTCGAGATTGATTCCATTCTCCAACAGGTTTAACAACATCCTCGCTCCGTCCGTAGAGAGCATAGTCGCTGCCGGCAGAAGTCATCGCGGCCTGTCCGTCTGGGTGGGCGTCGTCATCCAATACTTGCATCTCTGGCGCTGTATGCCACACTGCATCCTCATCTTCAGTTACTCGAAAAAATACCCCGCTGTTGCCACCTGTTTCTATTTTCCATTGAAATTGAAGGTCAAAATTTTCAAATGTTGCTTTCGTGACGATATCTCCACCTTCGCCGACCCGGGTCAGGGCACCGTCGACGGCCTGCCAGCCCGCAGGCATACTAGTCTGCTTAAAGCCTCGCCACTCGTTTGTCGTCTGACCGTCAAAAAGCAGTTCCCATCCTTCGGCTGCTTCATTTGGTGTCAATGTATTCGATTCGCCTTGGTTATCTTGGACACTTACTGTTGTGCTCACCAAGACGATTATCCCGAATACTAGAAACGTTTCTCTCATTACTTCCTCCGCGTGACACTGACTGTAGGAGTTATTCCTCGAGCCCGGCAGCCCATCGAACTCCACCAATCAGATGACCTTGAAATTGTGAATCCCGCCACGTGGCTGGTTCGTGACCCAGTGCAGTATAAAAGATGCGACCATTCCCATACTCCCGAGTCCATGACAAGGCAAAATCACCATCCGTGCGATTGATCCCGTCGGCCTCCATATCAACCGAAGTGGTATCCACACTTAGAAGCACATGCACATCGGTGCGATTCCAATCTTTAAACTGATAGATTTCTTCGTAAAGGGTTAGCGGTGATTCGAGATGTCTTGTCGAGGGATGGTCCGTATCTTCAACAGCAACACCGACTTCCTGATGCCAAGGATGACCGTCAAAATAACCGCCAAGCATTTCTCCATATTCGGGCCACTCGTAGAACGTATCCGTAGCACTATGAACGCCAACAAATCCTCCACCGTTCCGCACAAATTCTAGAAGAGCCTCCTGTTTTGACGCGGCCATCGGTAATTCACCCGTCGTATTAAATGCGACCACGTCATAATTGGTTAGTGTGTCTTTGGTGATTTGCTCAGCCGAACGGATCACCGTCACATCGAAGGCGTCTGGCTTCTCACCAAGTGCTCTCATGACCTCCTCAGCCACGGGCAACACCGTGTGCACCCACGCGGCTGGCTCGGTGAGATAGAGCACGTTTGGTCGGTCTTGAGCGACTGCGTCGCTCGAAACGCCAATTGTAAGCCAAATAAGAATTGGCAAAAGTGATTGCCAACAGCACCGTTTCGTCATCTTATCTCCATCCTTATCAACGTGACTCCAGGAGCAAGCTGTTTACGCGTTTTTCTATATCCTGACACCGCTACGTCGTTACTTGCATGTCTTGCGGATTCCACCGAACTGGTTTCTTTTCAAAGTAGCTAACGTTTGACAAGACAGCGGGACCAGCGGCACGGAGTCCAAAGTTCGCGTCCTCGACCACCGGTTGCCGGCTTCGTATTGCGTCGAAGAAATTCTGGAAGTGATCCAGAGTATCGCTGTATCCATTCGGCGCTGAAAAGTACTCCTCTTCCGTGGGTGTTAATTCCTGTCGTGCGCTGGGGAATTTTGATCGGTAGTCGTCAAGAAATGCTTTCTGTGTTTCGTTCGAGAAAGTATTAATCGTGTAGCCTGGCGAGGTCGGTCTGGCTCGCCGTGTCAGACCCACACGAGACCCCACACTCATGACCGCTTCGTCTCCCACGAACCGAAAACCAGAACCAGCGGCCGCACCGTCAGCAAAATTCACTCGAAGCGCCAAGGTGAATTCTGGATGAGCGTTCGTAGCCGGATAATCATATAGTCCGAGCATGACATCCGGAACATCTCGCCCATCCTTCCAGTAACGTAATCCGCCAGTTGCAAAAATTCTGGTTGGCCCTTCGGATCCAACAATGAAATGTAGTCCGGAAAACAGATGGACAAACAAATCACCAGCGACTCCGGTTCCATAGTCTTGATAATTACGCCATCGAAACATTCGAGTTGCATCGAACGATCGCTTTGGCGCATGGCCAAGAAATCTGTCCCAGTCCACAGTTTCGGGTGAAGCATCGGCTGGAACCGTGTATTGCCAAGCCCCTACAGCGGAGTTTCGATCCCACCAAGCTTCTACCATATTGAGATTGCCAATGCGTCCGCTCTTATAAAGTTGTTTTGCGTATTCATATAGAACATTGCTCACGCGCTGACTGCCGACCTGAAGAATTTGTTTAGTTCGATTCTGCGCTGCTACGAGCTCGGTGCCTTCGGCGGCTTTTTGCACCATCGGTTTCTCGACATACACATCTTTGCCAGACTCCATTGCCTCGATGGCAATGTGTTTATGCCAGTGATCAGGAGTACCAATAATTACTGCATCGATCGTTTCGTCGGCTAAGATCTCTCGATAGTCCCGTGTGGTTGACACGTGCGAACCAAATCGCTCTCTCACATGAATCAGGCGACCATCGTAAACATCAGCCACTGCTACCAGTTCTACCCCAGGCACTTTCAAGGCTTCCTGGGTGTCATATTGTCCTTGACCTCCTGCACCGATCAGTGCAATTTGGATTCGGTCATTCGCCGAAATGGACTGCTGGCTTGCCACTCGTGGGCGGCTTAACAGCGTCGTGGAAGTTCCTGCTAGCACGCCGGTGGCGGTGGTTAACTTAAGGAAATCACGACGAGAGGTTTTAGGCGTCTTCATGTGTTTCTCCGAACTCTAATAAGCCATATTTATGGGTTCTACAAATACTGTGCAGGATCTTACTTCGAGTAGGCCGTTTTTGCGTTAGTATTTATTTGCTAGAGCGCACCTTGGTGAGCATGTAAACCTATCGGACTGAAGGGAGAGTTATGGCGTCGCGAGGAATCGATCGACGAAAGGCACTTCGAGCCATTGGGCTGGCCGGTGCAGGCGCTGCCAGTTTACCGTTGTGGGCCAGGTCTCTTGTGGATCTCGCTGAGGCACATACGACCGTCTCGACTCAAACCTTTAGGGGCCCGATGGCGGATAGCTTTCAAGACGCTACCCAAGGTGTCCTAAACCAGGCCCAGTTCGAAACCGTCGAAGTTTTGACTGACTTAATTATTCCCCAAACTGATACGGCGGGAGCTCGAACAGCCCGAGTCACGGCATTTATAGACACGATTCTTTCTGATGCAGAAACAAACGCGCGCGACCAGTTCCTAGATGGCATTGGATGGATAGACCAACGAAGCATGGAATTGTTCGGCAGTCGCTTTGTCGCGGCGTCGGTTGACCAACAAAACGCACTGCTTACGATCCTCAGCGCAAGAGAAAATAAGACGCCGGCGGATGCTGTCGGAGTTGAATTCTTTCAAACCTTGAAGTCCCTTACTGTGACTGGCTACTACACATCTCGGATCGGCATGCTGCAAGAGTTGGACGACGATGGTTCCAACTATTTTGATGAGAAGCAGGGATGTCAGCATCCAGAACATAAAACCGGTAATTAAGAGTGGGAGTTTCGATTCATGTCCGCACAAGATGAACGCTATGATGTTGTAATCGTTGGCTCTGGCGCGACTGGTGGTTGGGCCGCGAAACAACTCACAGAGGCTGGGCTGCGGGTGGCAGTCCTGGAAGCCGGACGGAAACTTGATCCAGAGCAAGACTTTAACGAGCACAAGCGCTCGTTCGAGATGCCTTTTCGTGGGCGGCGCCTGGGCACTCGTGAACAACAAGCAAGACAGCCGGTTCAGTCGCTTTGTTATCAGTGCGATGAGTACACGAATCATCTGTTTGTTGACGATACGGAACACCCCTATACCACACCTGCCGATCGACCCTTCCATTGGATTCGCGGCCGGCACGTTGGTGGTCGCTCAATTATGTGGGCTCGCCAAACCTACAGGCTAAGTGACTATGATTTTAAGGCGACTTCACGCGACGGCTTTGGGGCCGATTGGCCACTCGACTACGCGACCATTGCACCGTATTACGATCAGGTAGAGCGATTCATCGGCGTCAGCGGGCAGGCGGAGGGCTTACCCCAGTTACCGGATGGAGCATTTCTGCCACCAATGCGCCTCACTTGTGGTGAGGAACTTCTCAAGAGTGCTATCCGAGAAAAATTTGGCCGAGCGTTGACCATAGGTCGATGCGCCATTCTCACGAAGGATCTGAATGGACGACCTAAGTGTCATTACTGTGGTCCTTGTTCTCGAGGCTGCCGCACAGGTTCTTATTACAGTAGTCCCTCTTCAAGCCTACCTGCTGCTGAAGCGACTGGCCGTCTCACTTTAATTCCGAATGCGGTAGTTAGTCATGTAGAGGTCGATGATGCGGGGAAATGCCGCAGCGTGTACTACGTTGATCGCATTACACGCCAGCATCGCGAGGTGTTTGGCTCAGTGGTTGTGTTGTGCGCCTCCACTCTGGAGTCAACACGTATCATGTTGAATTCAAACTCGGACCAACATCCAACCGGGATCGCAAACTCCAGTGGCGTACTGGGACATTATCTAATGGACCACGTGATGGGTGGTGGTGCAGCAGGGGTACTTCCAGTGCTGAAGAATACCCCTGATACTCGCGGGACTCGTCCTAATGGCATCTATATTCCTCGATTTCGAAACATCACCGATCGTCATTCAAAGTTCCTCAGAGGATATGGGTATCAGGGCAATGCGAGTGTCGTGAAGTGGGGCCACGCAATGAATGTGGAAGGCTTCGGTGAATCCTTCAAAAACGAAGTGAAAGACAATCGCCCATGGACGATTTCAATTGGCGGATTCGGTGAGCACTTGCCCCAATATGATAACTTTTGCGAGCTTGATAAGGTCCATACGGACGCATGGGGAATTCCGATTCTTCACATTAGTGCGGCTTACGGAGACAACGAACAGAAGATGGTTGACGACATGGCTGATGCTGCCGAAGAAATGCTTCATGCGGCGGGTGCTGAAGATATTGAAGTTCGCCGAGATATTTCTGTGCCAGGATTGGCCATTCATGAAGTTGGCACAGCCAGAATGGGTGATGACCCAGGTTCTTCAGTGCTCAATACATGGGAGCAGGCTCACGACGTTAGCAATCTGTTCGTTATGGATGGTTCCGGTTATCCATCATCGGCCTGCCAAAACCCGACGATCACGTTCATGGCTCTTGCGACACGCGCTTGCGAGTATTTAGTCGAAGAATTTAAGGCTGCACGCCTTTAAACCCGCTAGGGTGCAACCGTTCTCCATGAGCGAACTCGAACAAGTCGAAAAACAAACTCACACTCTCAAAAGAACGTTGGGGCCAGTTATGATATGGGGTCTTGGCGTTGGCTATGTTGTATCTGGTGAGTACTTCGGCTGGAACCTCGGGCTAGCACATGGTGGACCCTTGGGGATGTTGGCTGCCACCCTTCTAGTCACAATCATGTATGTCGCCTTCGTGATGAGTTACGCAGAGGTTGCGTGTGCCCTACCTCGCGCTGGCGGTGTTTTTATTTATGCTAATCGAGCTTACGGACCTACAGCGGGCTTTGCGGCTGGTGTCTCTCAGCTGATAGAGTTTCTGTTCGCTCCACCTGCAATTGCTCTTGCGATTGGTGCTTACCTCCAGACTTATACGGCTGCCGTGCCCGCCTGGGGATTTGCTGTTATCGCTTATTTTATTTTTACGGGCTTAAATATTTGGGGTGTGCGCCAATCCGCCCTGTTTGAACTCGTCGTCACAGTGTTGGCCGTCGGGGGGCTCTTGCTGTTTGCGGGTACAACGTTGCCTCACTTCAGTTGGGCTTACTTCGCTCAAGATCCACTGCCGAACGGTTGGAGTGGAATCATAGCTGCCCTACCATTCGCAATCTGGTTTTACTTGGCTATTGAGGGAATTGCGAATGTGGCCGAGGAAACACGAGAACCGCAGCGAGATATCTCAAGAGGGTTCATATATGCGATGGCGACGCTCGTCTTTCTAGCGCTACTAGTCTTCTTTTCGGCGATTGGCCTCAGAGGTTGGGAGGCAATCGTCTTTGATGCGGCAGGCAACGAGTCGGACACACCACTTCCCCTTGCCCTTGGTTACCTGACCGGCGGGCAGGGACTTATCTATCATGGTGTAGTTGTTCTAGGTTTATTTGGACTGATAGCTTCATTTCACGGGATTCTACTAATTGCCGGTCGAGCCACTTTTGAATTCGGAAGGACAGGCTATTTACCTGCCATTTTTGGTCGCACACTCCCCCATCGTCAAAGCCCTGCTGCTGCACTGATATTAAATATGTTAATCGCTTTCGTTGCGCTTGCGACTGGTCAGACCGGAGAATTGATCACGATGGCCGCATTTGGCGCACTCGCTTTGTATATGTTTTCCATGGCCAGCCTTTTCCGTCTCCGTAAGATTGAACCGGATCTACCTCGACCTTACGTAACACCGCTCTATCCGCACCTTCCAGCAGTCGCACTATTTCTTTCCACCGTTTGCTTCGGCGCGATGCTGTTTGCGAATCCAGGTATCGGCTTCACCTTTATTGCCATCATGACTGGCAGCGTCCTAGCGTTTCGCTTATTTGGGTTCCACGAGAAGACTCAACCTCGATAACAAATAAAAGACCTACCAGTCCGGGTACCAAGAGCGATCCCGGAATTCGATGGCCTCACCCGCGATAGCATTCCGAAATGCCTGAATTGTCGCTGGAGTGTCTTGCGTGCTACGAGGCTGACTAGGGTCCGGGTTACTTAACCAACTCGCATAAGTTTGGTCATAATGATAGAGGTATACGACTTCCGGCCTGAATGTTTTAAGGCATTCGGCAGTCGGAATTGGATGCATCCGATCCACAGGTAGATTCATGGGCATAAACGCAACTGAAATGCCTTTCAGAGCCTGAATTTCTGGAACACATTCGGTCACTCCCGACAGATAAATCCGACGATCACCCAAGCTCAGCACATAACCGTTTGCTTGACCTTCTGGATGAAGGGGTTCTCCAGGCGTTAAATCGTAGGCCGGAATTGCCTCCACTTGGATGCCGGCGAACGTACCACTTTCACCGTTGGCCAGCACGCGACCGTCTGGATAATGCTTCTGTGCGTCGGCTGTTAGTACGACCGGGGCACCCGGCTTCCGAAGAGTTGTGATTGCATTGACATCCATGTGGTGACCTGGATCATCAGTTATTAGAATCAGGTCTGCAGGTTTCAGAGAAGACAAATCACCAGCACTCCATGGGTCCACGTGGATCACCGTACGGGCATATTCGATTTGTACGCTTGCGTGGATACCCGGAGTGATAAAAATATCTCCGTCTTTAGCAATAATTAGGTCTGTTGATTGCGCTACGAGTGCGGCACCATTTAAAAAGAATGCTCCGATTACCAAGATCCATCGCATCAGCGCCCTCCTGTTGCTGGGCATAAATTGTCTACTTCCAACCAGAACTGTTCTGAAGAATAGATTACCTGATTCACTTACAATCGTGTGAATTGAACGAGTTGCTTATCCAGAGTAATCTATTTGTATTTCGCCGGTGTTGGCTGGAAGCGCCTATGCCGTTGCTGAGTCGTTATTTCAAAGAGAGGAAGACATGCCTTATCTGATAGCTGCCGCCATCGCACTTTCGCAGTCCCTGGGAAGTTCCATTCCGGCTGCCGATATAACACATGTGGACATAGTAGATACGACGGAGAATGCTATTTTAAATAATGTAACGGATACTCCGATACGAACCATTGATGCAGGTGGACACCACATTGGAGTCGCACTCGCACATCGAGGACCTTCAAGCAACGTGGTCGCTGGAACTATCCATAGCGAAGTTACTGAAATCTACACAGTGCTGGCAGGTTCTGGCACGTTGGTAACGGGTGGCCGTCTTCTGAACCCAGAAGCGCGTGAACTCACACCGTTGCGCATGCTTCAATCTGGGCCAGGCTGGCTAGGGTCTGGCATGGAGAGTGCCGTCACCCGTGAGGTGGTTGAGGGTGACATTATTGTGATTCCAGCTGGGACTCCACACTATTTCTCTGATGTCGTGGAGTCGATTACCTACAGCATTGTCCGCGTGGACCCCAACCAAATTTTGACACTGAAATAGTTGTAATCATGCTGACTCGACGAGCATTTCTACAAAATACCATCGGCACGGGCGTCTTTGTTCTGGGCACAGGAAATAACGGCTTTGCCCTTCAGGATGATTTAGTCATTACCGGTGGTCGAGTCATTGACCCGGCGAATAATCTTGACGGAGTTCTGGATGTGGCCATCCGAGGTGACCGTATCCGTGCTGTTGGGGTGAATCTTGACATTTCGAACGTCGCTAAGGTTTTAAATGCCAAGGATAAACTTGTGGTTCCAGGTCTAATCGATATCCATACCCACACGCGTTTCATGGAAATGCCGTCTATTTGTCTATCCGACGGTGTGACGTCGTTGATCGATGGTGGCTCCCAGGGGGCAGACCGTATTGATGAAATTCTAGCGGTCGCCAGAGCGGCACCAAATCTTGTGCGAGTGCTTCTGAATGTGGCTCGGACCGGGATTACTCGGCCGGTCGGCGAGCTGATGGATCTACGGAACGCAGACGTGGGGGCTGGTCAACAGGCTATTGAACGCAACCAGGACTTGATCGTTGGGCTCAAGGCTAGACTGTCGGATACAGTTGCAGCTAATGCCGACCTCGAGGTAGTGCGTCGGGCTCAGGCCATCGTAAGTCCTTTCAACCTACCAATTATGGTGCATGTCGGTAATACGGCCTCGCCGCTTCCTGAAATTCTCGAACTACTGAAACCTGGCGATATTGTGACGCATGTGTATACCCAGCAAAGAAATGGAATCTTTACGGATAAGGGTGATGTCCTCCCTGAAGTGATCGCCGCACGAGATCGCGGTATTTGGTTCGATATCGGCCATGGACGTATTGGTCATATCACTTGGGAAACCGGTGCCCGAGCGATTGACCAAGGGTTTTTACCCGACACCATTTCTTCTGATTGGAGTGTGGCGGGAAGCACTGACCAGGTATTTGATTTTCCAAACGTGCTGTCGAAATTTTTGCTCCTTGGAATGTCCCTTCCCGACGTGATTAGGTGCGGAACCACGAATGCCGCGCAGGTGTTCCCTGCGTTTCACGACCGTGGCACGCTTAGCGTCGGACGACCAGCCGATGTGACAATCTTGGAATTACGGGAGGGTTCTTTCGAGTTCGTTGACAACGAGCACACGCCACGAACGGGCAACAAGAAGCTTGTGGCCACAGATACGATACTAAGAGGCCAACACATACCGTCGGTTGCAGCCTGAACCTCAAGGGGCTCGAGGTGGGTTGGCCTACCTGTTACGGTTCTGTCCTTGAGCGATCCGACGGCGACCTTCTGCCGCGATATTCAAAACATAACCAGGATAGGGCCAGAGACCCATTTGGCGCCAGGATTCAGGATTTCGGTATGTTCGCTGCGGTCGTGGACCATAATAATAGAGCGACCTTTTGTAATCCCGAAGATACCAGTCTTTTGCGCTGTCCGGTTTCCGTAGTGATTGGAAGACACCGAACAGGTCTCGACGAGGCGCCTCCTGTCCAGAAAGAAGCGTCCGGTCCAGAATTCTAAAGAGGTTGAGTGGCGACCTTTGTCCCGGGTCGCTACTTTCGAAGCTCATTCGTAACGCGCCAAAGTCAGGCATCGTTATAGTTGTCTGGGCGTGTATAGAGATACTCGCCACAAAAATGGTAAGTATCGTAGCCACTATTGAAATCCAATAAAAACCGCGCTGAGGATGCCCGCTCTTTCCCATTGTCTCAGATTACGATGGCTTGCTTAACACGGCCCCTTAACGACTAGCGCCTTCTAGACCAGTCGGTGTAGCATAACTCACGCACCAGGCAGGCGCCATCCATTTTGCGCCAGCAAATATCAAGCTAAAGGCCTGACGAACGGAAGTAATTAGATTTTACATGCGCATCAAACAAATCGTTGAAGACACCAGCACCCCGGCCGGCCGGATTTTCGACGCCGCTATTTTAATTCTGATACTTGTGTCGGTGGCGTCATTTTCTCTCGAAACCTTACCCGGACTATCCTCGCAACAGATGCAATGGCTGCGTTGGGTGGAAATCATAACTGTTGCAATCTTTACAATTGAATACACACTGCGTGTAGCTGTTGCCACCTCTCGTCGAGGCTTTATTTTTAGCTTTTACGGTTTGATTGATTTGATAGCAATCTTGCCATTTTATGTTTCTTTTGGTCTAGATTTCCGATCCCTTCGTGCCTTTCGACTCCTGAGAGTAATTCGAGTGTTTAAATTGACCGGCTACCATGTGGCCGTAAGACGACTTCACGACGCAATCATGCTTGCGAAAGAAGAATTACTGGTCTATCTAGGTGTTTCAATAATGCTGGTGTACGTCTCAGCCGTGGGAATTTATTACTTTGAGCATGCAGTCCAACCCGATAAGTTTCTTTCAATTTTTCACAGTCTTTGGTGGGCCATTGTAACTCTTACAACCGTGGGTTACGGAGATGTTGTGCCGATTACTATTGGTGGTCGATTATTCACTTTCTTTATTCTATTGATTGGACTTGGCATCGTTGCAGTACCGAGTGGAGTGCTGGCCTCTGCCCTTTCAGAGGTTCGCGACCATGAGGCGAAGGCGGCTGAGCAAAAGAAACGAACAGCCGGAAACGGAACTTTATAGACGGCGCCTGGCAAACCATTTCATTGAGACGCTTCCTCGAGGTACTGCAAGAAAGACTGTCCGTTGAACCGTCGATGATTCCCGACTGCTTCGGTCTTGAATTTTTCAAAGTAGCGATCAAGAACGGTTGAGCGTTCGTGCGCCAACGGTGGATCGCAATAACAACATTCCGTCCATTCGATGGCGCCGGTAGCGTTTCTAACCGCACGCCCTAAAGCTTCTACGATTTCGGGTCCATCGGGTTGTTGGGCAGCAATTGAACCATCGTTGAGTTCGCTTCGTAGTTCTGATGCCGTCTCTTCTTTAAAGGAAGCTATAACTCGATAAATCATCGGACAACCTTTGGGCTATGACGAGCTGGAAGAGTCATATGTTTGAGGAGACTGAAGCACAACAATGCGGTTCGTGTTCGTTCCTTTTCGTTGATTAGTGACTCCCCATGTGTTGGCCGTTTTGGTGAATGCCTGAACATTAATCAAAACAAGGACTGGATCGAAACCCGCGTCAACTCCTGCTGGAAGAACTAGGTCTTCAAGTAAAAGTTTGCCAGATTTTACTTCACCAACCTCAAAAGCAACATACCCTCCAGGTTTCAGGATGCGTTTTACGTCGCGCAACACCTCCGTCATGACTGCTTGCCAATCGTTTGGCTGTCGAATTTGGCTCAGTTTTACGGTTGATGAGTCGATACCAAGGAACCAGCAACGCATCCAATTGTCATGGTGATAATTCACGACGTCTAAAAAGGGTGGTGATGTAACAACCAACTGGGCCGCATTTGTTGGAATGCTCGACACGTGACGTGCATCCTCGTTCGTTAAGGTAAACCCAAGATCTACAGACCGGCGCCCTAAACCTGGATCCTGCCAATCCTTAAGAAGGGCCTTCGACCTGCGGATTATGCGAGGCTTGATCGCCTTTGCTTCCGGCGTTTGATCTCTAGCGTTATTGATCTTCCGTTGCGCCTCAATGGAAACAGCCTGATTTGGAGGAAGAGAATATACCGAAAAAAATCCGGTCGAGTGGCCTGTCAAACGGTTCAACGCAACCATTCGAATCCACCGATCAACGCGATCTAATCCACCCGCTATTTGCTTTTGTAGAAAGTATTCTTTAAGAGCGATTATTTGCGTTAACGTGTCTTTGTGAAAAAACACTTCAAGTTCTTGATATTTTTCGTCTGCAGCTCGGAGATCTAGGCCGTCGACTCGTTCGGTAATTTCTTCAATGGTTGGCGGTTCGAGCCGTGGTTCCAATAGGGCTGTACTAAGCGGGTTAATGTCGTTTCCGAGTGGCTTGCAACCGAGCAAAAAGGCCTCTAATAACGTGGTACCACGCCCCATGAACGGGTCATAAACTGCATCACCAGGTTGGGTGAGCCGAGAAATAAAAAAGCCAGGTAGTTGGGGTTTAAAACAAGCCCTATAGGAAATTTCATGGAGACTATGCGCTTGGCGCTGTCCACTCGTCCAGTATTCATTAAATGCTTTCGTCGTGGTCCCGGAACGATCCTTAGCTGACCACTTCATCTTCTCGAAATGGGTGGTGGCGCCAAACTCGTCAAAACTTTCAATGGTTGAGAGGAATTCTCTCTTTGTCATACGCACAGTGCGTTTATGTCCCTAAACTGTTGTGTCGCCCGGCTCTCAAAGAGTGTCTAAGGCTAGTATAAGGCGATAGCCGTTCCAGTCGAACTCGCATTTGCCACTCTTGAAATCATTAGGAGCCAAGAGCTCGCATCAGTAAGATCGCCTCAGGCAACACTACCCTGCTTCTTACGAGGTTGTTTTTGTGCAGGTATAGGCACAACTCGATGGCCGACTAGTTTTACACCACGCTTTTTAAGCAGACCCTGCCAATCGGATCGAGTTCCAATTGGAAGTTTACTGTTAAGTAGGTCCAGGCGTTCTTCTTGTAGAGTTAACTTTTTGAAACATTTATACAGGCGGTAATTGGAATCCACCAGCAGTTCCTTCCGATGCAAGACGGATGGATTTTTGGAGTTTTGATAATTTCGTTGCGTGATGGTCATATGCTGCAAATCGACGATCACAGATCTAGTCAACGCTGGGTGTGGATCCCGATCAAAATGAGGATAAGTCAGATAGGAAATAGCGGATTTATACCTATGCAGCTTAATGATTGTCACATCTTGAATAGAACCGGCGAGTTGAGTCGCACAACCCTCATAGATTCTTAACACTGGAGGAAGCCCACTTAAAGCATTTGCATGCACGTAGAGCGCGTTTTGCGTTAGTTTTCCCACTGCTGCCGCCTCAAAGCCGATGCTTTCCTGCTATCTCTTTTCGGTGAGAAGCGCTTCCGAGTTCATGCACTTCGTCATGCACAATAAGCGTCGTGGCGAGTTCGCCTCTCTTTTCTAAACCAATAAACACGTCTTTCAACTGCGGCCGACTAATCAGAAGGGTTGCGTGTTGAGAGTCCGTGACAAATTTGTTTAACCCGCGATGATCACCATAATGGCGAAATATACGTCTGAACGGGCTGTCCTTCCCAGTAATTTTCTGTTTGAGCAGATCTTCGTACCACTGATTTAAGAGGTCCTTACCCTCCATCGTTAGGATTATTCGATCGATTGTTTTTTCTTTCAGAAGTCTCTTGATGATCAGGAATGCCGTGCTTGTTTTACCCGTCCCTGTCGCCATCTCAAGAATTCCCGCGTGATTATTGTTAAACCACGCTTCTGCAGCTGCTTGCTTGTGCGGCCACCCTGCTGGTTCTTCCGGTTCTGGGGGGCTTCCGTCTGACTCCTCGTCTATCGTTGGACGATCTGGTGGCGCCACAACCTTAATTCGATCAAGCATTTCTTGAGACAGCTCCGTGACCTCTAAACCCGAAGACTTGTTTTCCCAAGTGTTTAGAAAAGAAAGCTTGGCATCCTCCACCCGCTCTTTGTCGACCCACGATTTAAATACATAACCCGCTTCGTGATTCTCAAATCCCGCCATGTAGGTTTCATTAGGTGAACCCATAAAGGACACCTGATCGCCATCTTTAAAATAAAAAATTCCAAGCTTTTCATGCATTAGAGCAAAGGGGTTAACTGCATTATTTTTAGGAAAGGCAAAGCGTAGTTCAAGCTTATGGTTCGCGATCAACCAGGCGAGCACCTGCTGTCTTTTGGCTGTATTCTGATCGTCGTCCTTATTGAAGATCGCGAGATTCAGAACCTCTTCAACCTGTTCTTCTCTCAGTCTTCGTGCAATCTCCGGGTCTTGGGATTCGTGGATTGCATCCCAGTCACTCTGATCGTTTAATTGATAGAACACCAGTTGAATGAGTTCCAGTTCGCCCCGTATCAGACCAGGCAATGCTTGAGTCCAATCCAGTAAGCCCTTGCTGGTAAAATAGCAAGTTATGCGTTGGTACTTGACGCAGTGTTTTAGGCACGGCCCCCAAAATACTGGACCCATAATGCCTGTCCCACGGTATTCGCGTTTGAGGTCTTTAATCTCGTTGGGCAGGCTCGCTGCGGGTTCGATGTCTTCGTTACTCATTCAGTTGTCCGCAAAACAGAAAAGGTCGACCACTTGATCGACCCGCACGTATTTTTCTAATTGGTCGGGATGACTGGATTTGAACCAGCGACCCCCTGACCCCCAGTCAGGTGCGCTACCAAACTGCGCCACATCCCGTATTGTTTTTTAAACCTTGTTTTTTTAGAAACTGTTTCTATAGAGCTACCGCCCTGCCTTCTTTTTGAGTTTCGACTTCTTCTTACCTGCAGAATTCCCTGGCTGCGTCGCGGTCGCTGGTTTCATCGCCCTTGCTTGGCGGCCGTCGCGTGAAAGGGTGCGCAGCAGATCCTTGAGGTCCTTCTTGACTGCAGCGATTTCCAGTCGCAGTTGCTTTTCGCGTTGCCTATCTCGCGTGGGGGTAACAATTTGGTTTTCACCAGCACTCGCATCGGCCTCAACCCGCGCGGTCGCCTGCTCTTCGTCTAGTTTTCGACGAGCGCCCCCCAAAGTAAGGCCTTCGGTGAATAGTAGGTCTTTCAGTCGGAGCGCGAGTTGAATATCAGCGTAGCGAAAGACTCGAGCGCTGCCGTTCCCTTTCGCCTTACCTAATTCTGGAAATTCCTCGGTCCACGACCGTAGTACATACGGCTGGATGCCAACAAGGTCACACACATCTGACGCTTTATAAGAGGCTCGCTTTGGGATCTTAACCGTCGTCGTACTCATATTCTCTCAAGCCAGGAAGACTGAACGGATGCTTAAGTATAGCACGCAGGTGGAATTTACTTTTTTCGCCGCCGGACATGAATCTTGATCGGTGACCCTTCAAAACCAAACGCCTCTCTCAACTGATTAATCAAAAAGCGTTCATATGAAAAATGAAATTTATCCACTACATTTGTAAAAAAGAGGAAACTCGGTGGTTCGATTCCAATCTGCGCCGCGTACAGAATTCGAACCTCTCGTCGGCCTGATCTTGATGGTGTATGTGCTCGCGTTACTTTTTCAACAAAGTTGTTCACAGCTGCAGTCGGGATTCGTTGACGGCGAGCTGACGCAATCCGGTCAACAGTTTCTAAAACCTTTGAAAGGCGTTCCCCGGTCAACGCGGAAATATGCAAGATGGGTGCATAGTCAAGAAACTTCAGCTTTCGCCGAACAGATTCGTCGAAGTTTTTTGCGGTCAAAGGATCCGTGGATTTTCGTAAATCCCACTTATTCGCAACAATCACTATTCCACACCCGGACCGTGCGGCTTCCCCGGCAATTGCTGCGTCTTGATCGCTAACCTCTTCACTGGCATCAAGCAGCAAGAGTGCGACGCCAGATCGACTAATGGCTCGTTTTGCGATTAGAACGCTCACGGCCTCAACTTGTTCGCCAGTTGCAACCCGCCCTGCTCGCCGAATGCCAGCTGTATCCACCAATCTAAAGGTTTTCCCATGCCACCCCAGAACTTCGTCAATTGCGTCGCGGGTCGTTCCTGGTTGAGCGCTGACCATAACCCTCGGTTCGTGCAGCAATCGATTCACCAGGGACGACTTGCCCACGTTCGGTCGCCCTATTACAGCGACGGCTACTTCTTCGCTTTTTGTCTCAGAAACACCGTTCTCGTTCTCGGCGACCAGGGTTTCTCGTTGTTGAGGCAGAGCCTTAATAACTTCATCTAACAAATCTCCAATGCCTTGACCATGCTCTGCTGAAATTTCAATGACTGGCTCAAATCCGAATTGGTAAAATTCGAGACAGCGATCCTTGGCACGACGATCGTCAGTCTTGTTAACAACCATTAAAACCGGGACTCCGAGTGCGCGAACTTCACGGACCACTTCTTCATCCGAGGAGACACAGCCCTCTCGTCCGTCGACCACAAGTAGTACAAGGTCCGCGCCTTGCATGGCGCGCCTTCCCTGTTCAATGACTTGCATTTGAAGAGGGTCGGTGCTCGCACCAAAGACTCCGCCGGAGTCCACGATGCGGAATGGAACACCTAGCCAATCGGTATCCTCAGCTAGAGTATCCCGTGTAGTGCCAGGTTTAGCTGTCACAATCGCCCTACGCCTGCCGGTTATGCGATTAAACAATGTGGATTTCCCAACATTGGGTCGTCCAACCAACACCACCGACGGCTTCTCACTAGATTGTTTGCTGCTCATCTTTTTAAGCCAGTTGTCCATTTTAGGTTACACGATCACTTGACAGTGTAACTATATATATTTATGATACTTAGAGATTTTGAGGAGTTGCTAAGCATGATTAAAGTCGACATCGTTAACCAGGTTTCGACAAACGCATCCATTACCAAGGTGAAGGCCGAGATCGCTGTCGATGCCGTATTCGAAGCGATGCGACTTTCGATGGAACGCGGTGAGCGCATCGAATTGCGAGGCTTTGGAGTCTTCCAGGTGAAACCTCGCAAGCGAGGAATTGGTCGCAATCCCAGAACTGGCAAGGAAGTCCGGATTCCACCAGGGCGAACCATTCGCTTTAAACCTGGTAAGGATCTCCGGAATATTGGAAATTAGCGGATCTCTGACTTGTCATTCGAGTCTGCTCAGCTTTCTGTACCCACCCGGTTTGAAGAACCTCTTTCGACTTCAGGAACAACCCAGCTCCCGAATCTAACGTTTCGGCGTCATAGAACATCAAGACGCTGGGTACACCTGGCGCTCTTTTTGCTTACCCTGGCGACTACAACTCTAGCCGGTAGTGGTCATTACTTGGGATTTCATTCTAACTTCGGCTTAAATGAGATTAATTTCTCTTGGACCGCGTTGGCAATAGGTGGCGTTTGGTATAGTTTCACGGTTCTTTCGATCCTTGGCGCACACGAGTTCGGCCACTATTTTGCTTGCCGCTATTACCGCATTAACGCTTCACTGCCATACTTCATACCGGCCCCGTTTTTCTTAACAGGAACGCTGGGTGCTCTTATTCGCATTCGCGAGCCAATCCCAACCAAACCAATGCTGTTCGATATCGGAGTCGCGGGTCCACTTGCCGGATTTATTGTGGCCTGTCCTGCACTTCTCATCGGTGTTGCCTTTTCACGAGTAACAGAATTACCGGCAGACTTTTCTGGTTATAGTCTTGGCGAGCCGCTTTTATTTCAATTCGTAACGTGGATTTTCTGGGGTTCCATTGCGGATGGTCAGTCCCTAAACCTACATCCGATGGCCTTTGCCGCTTGGTTTGGCCTCCTCGCGACAGCGCTCAACCTGTTCCCTGCCGGCCAACTCGACGGCGGTCACATTTCTTATGCAGCTTTTGGCAGGAAATCGGTTTTGGTGACTTACGGAACTGTCGCCCTCACGATTCTTCTGGTCTTTTGGTCCCTAAGTTGGTTGTTCTGGGCCATTTTGATGATTGCAATCCTTAGGTTCTCTGGAGCCAACCATCCTAGAACGCATGACGAAGATCTTCCACTGGATAACACCCGCAAACTCGTCGCCTATGTTGCCCTCGCAATCTTTTTAATATGCTTCACTCCAGCACCTATCGAAGTCTTTCACCTGATAAATTAGAGCACCGACACCGGATCAACGTCGATAACGATCTGGCCTTGAAATTCCGAACAGACTTCAAGAGCCGTTACCAGAGCTCCTCGCATTTCACGCCGATGGCTACTTTTTGTAAGCACCTGAACTCTGTATTCACCTTTCAAACGTTCAAGAGGCGCCGATGCGGGGCCTAATACTTCCAACCTCTTATTACATTTACGCAAAGCGGCTACAAATTTGGTTGCGGTCTTTAAGGCGTTTCCTGGGGATCGATGTTTAATCACCATGTTTGCCAAGGCGACAATTGGGGGATAACGCATTCTTCTTCTAAAAGTCAGCTCTTCTTCATAAAAACTTTTATAATTCTGTTCGCAAGCGTGGTGCAGACTGTAGTGATCCGGGTGTAGCGTTTGGACAATGGTTTCTCCCGTTTTTCCTCCACGGCCGGCTCTACCTGCGACTTGGGTCAACAGTTGGAAAGTTCGCTCCGCTGCCCGGAAATCCGCAACCCCGAGTCCTACATCAGCGGACACGACTCCGACGAGAGTGACGTTTGGAAAGTCGTGCCCTTTTGCAATCATTTGGGTACCTATCAATACATCAAGCTCTCCTTGACCAAATTTTTTAAGCAGTGAAGATAGAGTGCCTCGACGTCGAACTGTATCCCGGTCAATTCGGCCCACTCGAGCCTCCGGAAACATCGTTTTGATTTCGACTTCAACGCGTTGTGTTCCTAAACCTAGCTCTTCAAGATACTCCCCTCCGCAATGGATACACGCTTTTTTAATTCGCTCCGCATATCCGCAATAGTGGCATCGCATTTGTTGAGCTTTACGGTGAACGGTCAGAGAAACACTACAGTTCGGGCATTCAAACAGTACGCCACATTTTCGACAAATCATCGCGGCTGCAAAGCCTCGACGATTCAAGAGGATTAATGTTTGTTCACCACGCTTCAGTCGCTTAGCAATAGCCGTTCGCAGAGGATCACTAAAGATTACGCCAGGACCATTGAGTGCGTACTCCTCTCGCATGTTAACAACCTGTGTCTGCGGAAGAGGTCTATCGTAAACTCGACGGCTCAGTTCAAGGAGAGAATAACGTCCCAGGATCGCATTATGGTAGCTTTCCATTGAAGGAGTCGCTGAGCCTAACACAATCAAAGCGTTGGCTTGTTGTCCCCGAACGATTGCTAAATCGCGTCCGTGGTATCTGGGATATTCATCCTGCTTATACGATCCATCGTGTTCCTCATCCACGACGATGAGCCCAACACGCTGTAATGGCGCAAATATTGCAGACCGTGTACCAATTACGATATCAATTTCTCCGGAGCGAATTCGGTGCCATTGGTCGTGTCGTTCCCCGCTAGATAAACCACTATGTTGAATGGCGACACGACTCCCAAAATTCGCCCGGAAGCTTGAAGCCATCGCAGGAGTCAGCGCAATTTCTGGCACGAGAATTATGCTTTGTCGGTTTGAATCCTGTAGGTGTTTGGCCAATTGTAAATAAACTTCTGTTTTTCCGCTGCCGGTAATCCCATGCAGTAAGGCAACATGAAATTCTCGATTTGTTGCTCTCTCTATTAACTCAGATAGCGCCTCATGCTGTTCGTCGGTTAGGGTCACTGACGCATTTTTAGCTATCGAATGGTCTTTGTATTCAAAGTTCCACGGATCCCTTTCGATCTTTTTATTTTCAATCTCGACCAGGCCCATGTCGTTCAGTCGATTTACAGTGGCACTGCCAATCCCAAGCTTAGCTAACTGAGCTAACGGTAGGCTCTTAGTCTTCTGCTTCTGTAGTACGGCAAGAACCTGCCGTTGTCGCGAGCCTAACCGTCCTACTTTGGCCTGCTTTGCTTCGGTGGTCCCAACCTGTTGATAACCTGCATCAGTCAAACGGGCTGTTTTGATCGTCTTGAAGTTTGCGACTTGTTCGGGGTATCGATACTGAATTTCGAGCAATGATTGTGTTTCCATCTTTCGTATCAACGCCTGGAAACGTCGTTGCCCGTTCGTCTTAACTAGGCTCTTGTTCTGTCCAAGAGCCAGTTTCTTGACAACGCGATCGAGAGGATGGAACTGCTCTACCGATAGCTCACGAAGTAGTGTCTTGGTCTGTCCAGAAAGTGCACCGCTTTCAAGTGCAACGGCACCATGTGGTGTTAAACGTACCAGTTTGGAAATCTTCTTCCATCCTCCAGGAGGCATTGCAGCTGTGAGCACATCACCCGTACTAGAAAGATAGTATTCTGCAGTCCAGCGTGCGAGATGAAGAACTTCTAATGGAATGAACGTTTGAACGTCTAAAACGCCTAGGACATCCTTTATAATGTCAGGCGCCAATTCTGGGTTTTCTACGTTATCTATAATTACGCAGGCAGTTAGAACGCGCCCTCCAAGGGGCACAATAACACGTGCCCCGACTTTAGGCATCTCCATGCCGTCGGGTACTCGATAGGTCAATAAATCAAGACGTGATACGGGTATCGCAACCTTGACAAGGCGATTCATTACAACAGAATAGCAGGAGATTTCGTTTCGTGGATTACGAGTTCACCCTGAGGAGTTCAAAAGCTCTCTGACCTTCTTCATGTCCTCCCATACGTCTCGTTTTCGACTGGGACTACGGAGAAGAAACGCCGGATGAAAGGTTGGAATTAACGAAGCACCTCGATATTCATACACGTTTCCGCGAAGCCGAGAAATGGTTTCGCTGCTTTCTAGTAACGTTTGGGCCGCAAAGGTCCCAAGCGCGACGATAACTTTTGGCTTAATCGCATCAATCTGTGAGAACAGAAAAGGTTGACAGGTCTCAACCTCGTCGACCTCTGGATTACGATTCTGTGGAGGGCGACACTTAATAACATTGGCGATGTAGACTGATTCACGAGATAAATCGATCGATTCAATAATTTTCGTTAATAGCTGACCAGCTCTACCCACAAATGGGATTCCTTTGATGTCCTCGTCTCGACCTGGGGCCTCTCCGACAAACATCAATTTTGCTTGTTCGTCCCCAGTTCCAAAAACGATTTGCTTTCGACCCAGTTCATGCAGCTTGCAGCGCGTGCAATCACCAAGCTCATTCCGGATATTCTGAAGTGTTCCACCAGTCACAGGCTGCTCTACGCCTTTCGATGATAAAGGCGTGACTTCACCGACGTTAGTCGCAGTGATGTCCTCGCGTTCACGCCAAGCGGATTCACGACTAACTCCCGCAACACCTAATTCCTTAAACCATTGAAGATGGGCAGAAAGCTGGTCTCGATTCGTCATCTCACAGGTGAGCTTCGAGAGGCTTTCCAAGCCGAGTCAGGATTGTTTCTACCCTGTCAAAAATATCCTGAGCTAAATCTGATTTTGATTGAAGAGGACGCACGTCCTCGTCACTTTGGCTTATTAGAGTGGCGACATTGGTTTCAACGTCGAACCCCGCATCGGGTCGAGAAACGTTGTTAGCCACAATCAAATCAAGTTTCTTTGCCTCCAGTTTCTTTTTTGCCCGTTGATTGGAGTCGCTGCATTCGGCAGAAAAGCCGACCAGCACTGGCAGCTTGCGTCCATCTCGCCACTTTCCAAGCTCTGCAAGAATATCGGGAGCTAACTTTAATTCAATAGTAACAACCTCGTCGCCTTTTACTAGTTTCTGGTCCGCGCGACCAGCCATCGGCGTATAGTCAGCGACCGCGGCCGCCATGATGACTGCATCGCATTCTTCAACATGTGCCATCACTGCAACATGCATTTCTGCTGCGCTTCTTATTTTTGTTACCTCAACTCGCTCAGGAACGGGTAATGAGGTGGGCCCAGTCACAAGAATGACTCGAGCACCACGTTTCGCCGCCTCGGTCGCGAGCGCAAACCCCATCCGGCCACTTGAGCGATTACCGATGAATCGAACAGGATCAAAGTCTTCGTACGTTGGACCTGCGGTTATCAATATACATTTACCGAGCAGTGAACCCTGAGGCTGCAGCACAGAATGAACGGTTTCGACTATTACTGAAGGTTCCGCAAGTCTCCCATCTCCATGCCAACCACACGCAAGCTCGCCGGCCTCTGAGTCAATCACTCGCACTCCATTAAAACTGAGAAGGTCGAGGTTCCTCTTGACCGATGCATGTTCCAACATATTGGTGTTCATCGCTGGTGCGATGACAACTGGAGCTTTAGTTGCCAGATACAGCGTTGAGAGAAAGTCGTCTGCAATTCCATGCGCAAATTTTCCAATTTGATTTGCCGTAGCAGGCGCGACGAGAAGCGCATCAATTGACGAGGCCAGCCGAATGTGTTCGATGGACGAGTTTTGTCCGTAAGAAAATTGATCGAGTATTACGGGACGACGGGTAATGGCTTCAAACGTAAGAGGCCCAACGAACTCCTGCGCCGCCTTCGTCATAACGGCGACAACCTCATGGCCACGCTTCTGCAGACCGCGTGCAACTTCAACGGCTTTGTAGGCACCGATACCGCCGCTCACCCCAAGGGCAACCAATCCCATTATTCTCTCTTTTCAACTAGGGTCGAGGTCCTGAAGCTCTGCCGTGACTCGATTAAGGACTCTGGCTGCATCTCCAGTTCCACCGCTTAGGTTCTTTTCTCCGCCGACTACTATTGTACGCAATTCATTGACACATTCGTCAAGATCATCGTTCACAACAATATGATCGTACTCCTTACAGGCTTTTATCTCTCTTTTTGCGGTGTCTAGGCGTTGATTAATGTCGACATCCTGCATGTTGGGATTACGGTGTTTTAGTCGCGTTTCAAGGTCTAAAAGTGACGGAGGGAGAACAAATATTTTGACGACTTCATAACCTCGATCGACAAGTTGCCTTGCACCATCAATATTAATCACCAAGAGTGCACTCCGACCTTCGGTAATCCCACGCTCTGCGTCACTCAACGCTGTGCCGTATAGCTCTCCAAATATTTCAGCCCATTCTAGAAAACGATTGCCGGTGATCATTTCTTCGAACTGCTGGCGGGTTACAAAATTATAATCAACACCGTTTCGTTCTTCAGCGCGAGCAGTCCTGGAGGTATAGGAGCGGGAAATAACTAAATCCGGGACCAGTTTTACTAGCCGCTTGGCCAATGTCGTTTTACCGGTGCCTGAAGGCGCAGAGATAATGAACAGTGTTCCCGCGGGTTTCTGTTCATTCGAAATATTCATTCGACAGTCCTAGTTTGCTATTGCGCTACTCAATATTTTGCACTTGTTCGCGCAGTCGTTCAATTTCCACTTTCATGTCAACAACATGCTGTTTAACCTTGACACCCTCAATCTTCGCTCCAATCGTATTGGCTTCTCTGTTCATCTCTTGCAATAGAAAGTCCAGCTTTCGTCCACACGCATCAGGCGAGTCAACAAGTGCCTGCCAGTGAGCGATATGCGCTCGTAGGCGGGCCAGTTCTTCCGCGATATCCGAGCGGAGCGCGACCCGGACAATTTCCTGAACCAAAAGCATCGGATCCACGCCCATTGCCTCGGAAAATTCTTCAGCCCGTTCTCTTAGTCGCTCTTTAAACACTTTACTGCTCTCCCGGGCGCCGTCTTCTATCAACCCAATCAGGATCTCTATTGAGTCATGTCGACTGTTAAGGTCACTGTAAAGGTATTCACCCTCTTGCTTTCGCATGCCATCTAAATCATCGAGCACTTCGCTAACCAACTCGGTAATGGACGCTAGCAACGCCTCGTCCTTGGTCGCGTCCACGGCGCTCGAAGTCTCTTTTATTACTACGGCATTCGGCACACGCATCAAATCACTTACCGTGATTTCTTTAATTTCTAAACCATGGTCTCGAGAGCGTTCAAGCGCACTTCCGAGTGCACGAATCATTTTTTCATTTAATTCAACTTCTGCCTCAGGCAGTTGGCTGAATTGAACCGTGACGAGAAGCTCAACTCGCCCACGTAACAGTCTTTCCTGCACGATCGAGCGTAATCCTTTTTCCAGGCCGCTAAAGGAACTTGGTAGACGAATCTGTAAATCCAAGTAGCGGTGATTTACGGCTCGTATCGATACTCCGAGGGTCGCACGCTCGACTTCTTTACGCCCCTCAGCAAAACCAGTCATTGACTTAATCATTACAAGTTTCCAAACGAAAACACCTGTCACTCCTTATCGAAATCAAAATATTGTTCGCCCGAGCCAGAAAGGTTTCCAGAATCAGACTCTTCGTCCACTAATTGCGTGGCATAAAGCTTTGCATAAACACTGCCAGGTTGGGTTAGTAGTTCTTCATGCCGTCCTTGCTCGACAATCTTCCCCTGGTCGAGGACGAGAATCTGATCGGCTCGGCGGACGGTAGAAAGTCTGTGCGCAATTACGAAGGCTGTTCGATTTGCAAGCAGGTGTGACAGTGCATCCTGAACGAGCGCCTCCGATTCGCTATCGAGTGACGATGTGGCTTCGTCCAGAATGAGAATCGGCGCATCAGTTAAAACCGCGCGGGCTATGGCCAGTCGCTGGCGTTGACCACCTGACAATCGTTGACCGCGTTCGCCGATTCTTGTTTCATAGCCCTGATCAAATTCACTAATGAATTCGTGTGCATGGGCCGCCCGCGCGGCCGCTTCCACCCAGGCCGTGGTCGCATTCGGCACACCATAAGAAATATTCTGGGCGATGGTGTCATCAAACAGGATCGTCTCTTGAGTGACCATCGCGATCTGAGATCGAAGCGACGTTAGAGTTCCATCTCGAATATCGACACCATCAAAGAAAATGGCACCATCGCTTACATCGTGAAATCTAGGTAACAAGTGGGCCAGTGTTGTTTTTCCAGCTCCACTTAATCCGACAATTGCCACTATCTCGCCTGAACGCACTGTTAGATTAATGTCCCGCAGAATCCATTTATCGGGATCCGTTTCATACTGAAAACCTACGTTCTGAAATGTAATGTCTTCCTGTAGTCTGCCCAAGGCTTTTGCGTGAGGCCTGTTTTGCACTTCTGTCTCAACGTCCATTGTCTCAAAGATTCTTTGCGCCGAGGCTATCGCCTGCTGGATACCAGCATTAACCCTGCTTAGCTTCTTGACGGGTCCATACATGAGAATAAGTGCTCCCATGAAAGAGGTGAATTCTCCAGAGGTTAATCGGTCTGTTGCAATTTCTCTGCTTCCATACCATAGAGCACCAGCAATGCCGATTCCTCCTAAAAATTCCATTAAAGGTGGGAGCGCCGCCACTGCGCCTGTTACTTTCATGTTTGTTCGATACACTTCCGAAGAGGCTGCACGAAACTTATCCTCTTCAAAAGTTTCGGCGCCGAAAGCCTTTACGATTCTATGCCCGGTGAACGCTTCAGCCGTTACATGCGATAGGCGCTCTAGTTCTTCCTGGCTTCTTTTCGTAGTCCGACGAACACGTTGGCCAAGTCGCACTAGCGGATAAATTACAAGAGGAGCACCGGTCATACATACAAGGGCTAATCGCACATCGTAATAAAACAACAGGCTCGCATATGCAACTAAGGCCAGTGATTCTCTTAGGAGATCTACAAGGGTGACCGATACCGCTTGCTGTACTTGATGCACGTCATTGGTAATCCGTGACATCAACCGCCCGGTCGTTCTTGATGAAAAGAATGCTACGGACTGGCGTACAATGTGACCGAAGAGAGTGTTCCGAATATCCATCACCACTCGCTGACCAACTCCTGTCATTAAGTAAGTCGACACGTAGGCGCCAACTCCCTTTAGTAAATAGCAGCCGATCAGCGTAAAAATTACTATGCCAAAGGATTCACCTTTTGGTAACACTTCGTCGAATATTGGCTTGATAAGATAGGCAAGACCGGCAGACGCTCCGCCATAAATTGCCATCGCCAGCATCGCGGCTGACATGCGGCTGCGGTAGGGTTTTGCAAAGCCAAGTAATCGTTGGGTCAGATTCACTCGATAATCCGATATTTAAGAAGAGTCCACAGCGCTTCGACTCCAGCCCACCAGCTAATCTTTTTACCTTCGTCGTACCCACGGCCGTCGTAGGTAATCGGAATCTCGTATACTCGGTAGCCCCGTTTAAGAATTTTAGCTGTCATCTCTGGTTCAATTTCGAATCCATTCGATTTAAGGTTCAACGCGCGCACGACATCCACACGCATGGCCTTGTAGCAAGTCTCCATGTCACTTAGCACTGTGTTGTAAAGAATGTTTGTTACAAACGTCAGAAATCGATTTCCCAAATAATGCCAAAATAAAAAGACTCTTCGAGTGCCTAGAAATCTTGAACCGTAAACCACATCCGTTCGGCCCTGAGCTATTAGTGTAATGAGTTGAGGAAATTCTTCCGGAGAATACTCAAGATCTGCATCTTGGATAACAACCACGTCTCCATTAACTTCTTCAAAGCCGGACCGAATCGCAAAACCTTTTCCCATGTTGCGATCATTAAGTATTAACTTAAATTCTCGATTCAGCCGGAGAGCTGTCAGTCGCTCACTTGTGCCATCTGTTGAACCGTCATCTATAACAATGAGTTCGAGTCGAAGCGGTACAGCCAAAACCCGATCGATGATACGTTCGACGGTGTCACGTTCATTAAAAACCGGCATCACTACCGACAACAACGGATCGGAAAACGTCGGCCGGTCGTTTACCATTATTTTTTAACCACGAATTATCTACCCAATTTTACCTGATGCCAACGCCAGGCAGTTTCGACTATTGAAGTTAGTTCATTAAAGCGTGGAGTCCAATTCAATTCGCGTTGAATATTATCGCTCGATGCAAACAAAATTGCCGGATCTCCTGGCCTCTGCGCTGAAACAATATATGGTACCGTTTTATTAGTTACCTGACTGACAACTTCTATTACTTCTTTTACAGAGTAAGGTTTACCGTTTCCAAGGTTGTAAGCAGTGGAGTCACAGCCCCCCTCAAGAGCGCGTAAAGCTGCTACGTGAGCCGAGGCTAGATCGGTTACGTGAATGTAGTCGCGTAGGCATGTGCCGTCAGGTGTTTCATAATCATCACCAAAGATTTCCAGTGGAGGCCCTCCAGAAGCTGCATCCAAAGCGCGTGGTATTAAATGTGTCTCTGGGTCGTGATTCTCTCCGAGTAAACCATCAGGATCAGCTCCACTAGCATTGAAGTATCGAAGGCAAATGGATTTAAGTCCGTAGGCTCGGTCGTAATGTTGAAGCGCACGTTCAATTGCCAGCTTTGTTTCCCCATAACTGTTAATCGGGTTTTTCGCGTGACCTTCAGTTATCGGCGTTTCAACAGGATTCCCGTAAATAGCTGCAGTTGAAGAAAAAACAAGCCTATCGACTGATTCCGCAACCATTGCTCCCAAAAGAGATAGTGTCCCTACCACGTTATTTTGGTAATAGCCCTTGGGATCAATAACCGAGTCCGCAACTGACAACGAAGCGGCAAACTGCATGACGGCGCTAATGTCGTATTTTCTTAACGTTTCACGGAAGGCATCAGCATTCAGAATATCATCTTCAATTAAAGGTTTTCCGAGAGCGGCCTCGCGGCTTCCAGCCGACAAATTGTCAAAAATGACAACGTCATACCCCGACTCTCCCAGCATCTTAGCTGCATGACTTCCGATGTAACCTGCCCCACCGACTACAAGGACCGTTTCCACGATTCACCTTCCAATCGATATGTATTCAAAGCCTTGCGCTTTCATTTGTTCAACGTTGAACAAATTACGACCGTCAAAAATAATCGGATTACGCATCAATTTACGCATCCTATCGAAATCAGGTTCTCGAAATTCATTCCATTCGGTTACAACAATCAGGGCATCGGCACCGTCAAGAACGTCGTAGGAGCTCTTTACTAGATTAATTGTGTCTCCAAAAATTCGCCTTGCTGATGTTTCCGCTTCGGGATCGTAGGCGACAATTTCTGCACCATATTCAATCAATGAATTTACTATAACGATTGAGGGGGCTTCGCGCATGTCGTCAGTGCGAGGTTTAAACGCCAAACCCCAAATTCCAAATCTCTTTCCTTTTAAGTTGTTTTGACCAAATCGATCGCAGATTTTTTCTACCAATCTCAGTTTTTGTTTTTGATTTACCTGTTCAACTGATCGAAGAATCTCGCTGGAATAGCCTTTAGATTCTGCAAATTTTACTAGGGCCTTTATATCCTTCGGAAAGCAGCTACCACCGTAACCCACACCGGGAAACAGGAATGCAGAACCAATCCGATGGTCGGAAGCCATGGCCTGCCGAACGTGCCCAACGTCCGCACCAAATAATTCGCAGATGTTGGCAATCTCGTTCATAAATGAGATGCGTGTTGCCAGCATCGCATTTGCAGCGTATTTTGCCAATTCCGCACTAGCACAATCCATCACCATAATGGGAGCGCCGGTACGTGTAAGGGGTCCGTAGAGTTCCTCCATTGTCTCCACCGCCCGCGAGTCCTCGGCGCCGATAACGACTCGATTCGGTCGCATGAAATCGTCTATTGCAGCGCCTTGTTTCAGAAACTCTGGATTACTCACAACGCTAAAAGAATGAGTTGTTTCTTTCTGAATTATTTTCCGCACACGTTCGGCTGTGCCTACGGGCACAGTACTTTTATTGACGATCACTTTATAGCCATTCATGGCCTTCCCGACTTCTCGAGCAACCGCGATCACATGTTTGAGATCGGCTGCTCCGTCATCACCCGTAGGTGTTCCAACGGCTATAAAAATGATTTTCGATTCCTCGACTACCTGGCTTAGCTGGTCACTAAACATAAGGCGTTTTTCAGCGCAATTACGGCGAACAAGTTCTTCGAGTCCCGGTTCGTAAATCGGTATCTTTCCTGCTTTTAGGTTGTCGATTTTCGTCCTGTCGACATCGACACAGGACACCTGATTGCCATTTTCAGCAAGGCATGCACCTACCACCAGACCAACGTAGCCTGTTCCCACTACAACAATTCGCATGTCGAAACCTCAGGTGTCTTTTCAGGCGCCGGCTAACAGCTTCCGAAGTAAGCTAAGTCCATTATCCTGTACTACTTAGACGCTATCATTTCAAACAAAGTCCTGTCAAGATATTGATTATGAAGGATTTGTAAGTTTTAGAGATGAAGCTACCGCAACCTCTGTTACCATCCTTTTCGAGTTGCTTTCTTCTTGATAACTAACACTAGCCTAGAGGGCTCGACTCGAAAACAGAATAAAACCTGGAAATACACAGCACCGTGAAAATTCTCATCGATTACCGCCCGGCCCTTCGCGAACGTAGCGGGGTCGGAGAAACAGTTTTTCAACTTTCAAAAGCGCTCGGTAGTCTCTCTGGAGAAAATCCACGAATAGATCTCACTTTATTCTCAAGCTCCATAAGAGATCGAGTCAATCCTACATCCTTTCCGGCTCCTACTCGAATAATCGATCGCAAGATCCCCGTAAGGCTATTGAATTTTCTGTGGCATCGCTGCGAATGGCCTTCTATTGAAACGATAACTGGCTCGAACTATGACGTCGTGCATTCTTCAAACCCGTTACTGATTCCTAGCACTCAAGCGGCTCGAGTTATAACAATTCACGATCTCTATTTCCTTAAACATCCCGCAAACACTTCGAAAGAAATTCGTCGAGATTACCCAACGCTGGTCCGACAGCACGCCCTTAGGGCTGACTGTATCCTTGTCCCCTCAGAATACACACGACAGCAAGTCCAAGACTTTTTTCAGATTCGGGACGACCATCTAGTCGTCTGCCCTTTGGGGACGATTCCTTCATTAGCTCGAGAAGAACAACCCGAAACAGGCCCCATCCTTTTTATTGGCACGCTTGAAGCTCGCAAGAATATCGACGGCCTCTTGGACGCCTACACATTGTTGCTAGACAGACACGAAAACGCGCCTGACTTGATGTTGGTCGGACGTCCGACACCTGACGCTGGTAAATGGGCGTCGCGTCTTTTAGTGGATCCGCTCCGAGGTCACGTCCAACAAATGGGTTATGTCTCACCTGAAACTCGAAATGTTCTACTAAAACAAGCTCGACTGCTCGTGCTTCCATCCTTCGACGAAGGTTTTGGTCTGCCAATTCTTGAGGCTATGTCCGCTGGAGTTCCGATCGTCGCATCAAATCTAGGTGCAGTTCCAGAAGTCCTCGGAGATGCCGGTCTTCTAGTTGATCCGACCGATCCTGAAGCTCTTTCTAACGCCATGCAGAAGACTCTTAGCGAGTCAGAGCATGTCAAAACCGCTGTAACTCGAGGCCTCGCGCGAGCAGCCCACTATAGTTGGCAGCGGTCAGCTAGAATTCTTCGCGATACTTACGCGCGGGCTATTGAGAATCGCAGGTCCAACCTATGACTTACTTCGTGACTCGGCTTTCGAAGAGCGTATTCTGACATGCGCATAGGTATTGACGCCCGCGAATTATTTGGTAAAACAACTGGAGTCGGCCGTTACCTGACTAACTTATTAAGGGAATGGTCAGATCAATGCAAGATAGGCTACACCTTCTTTTTGTACTCACCCGCTTCTGAAAATCAGGCACTTGACTTATTCAACCAATTGAAACTTAACGACAATCCGGCCTTCAAACATCGTAGCCTGGAAGGTGGCCAAGGAACGTTGTGGGAACAAACTCAACTATGTAAAACAGCGAACTCCGACTCCCTCGATGTTTTTTTTGCACCTAACTATTCTGCCCCTCTTATGCTAACAATTCCTTTTGTCTTGGCCCTGCATGACGTTTCTTTTTTCTCCAGACCAGATTGGTTCAATTGGAGAGAAGGTGTTCGGAGACGACTACTTGCTGCGAAGTCGGCCAGGCTTGCGCATACCGTTTTAACGTTATCTCAATTCTCTCGTGAGGAAATCGTTAACCATTTAAATATTAAGAGCGATCGAATTAAGATCACACCTCTTGGTACATCCGGAAGCCGAATTGAGCATATCGATTCAAAGGATTCTCACTTGGTGCTCTTTGCAGGATCTTGTTTTACAAGGCGACGACTCCCGGATCTTATTCGGGCTTTCGCGATTGTACAGAGTCAAGAATCACGTGCCCGCCTGGCCATTGTGGGTGACAATCGGACTTACCCGTATATCGACCTGAAAAAGTTTGTTAATTCCGTTGGAATCGCCAATTATGTCTCAATCGAGAATTGGATTAGCGATCGCGATCTCACCGAACTTTACCGCAAGGCCAAAGTGTTTGCTTTTTTGTCGGAGTACGAAGGATTTGGCCTTCCTCCTCTTGAAGCATTAGCCTTTGGTACACCCAGTGTAATGCTTGATACAAAAATTGCGCGAGAAGTTATGGGAGAAGCTGCATCCTTCGTGCCACTTAATGACATTCACTCAACCGTTAGTGCGCTGGCTGAACTAATATGGGACTCGCCAAAACGGAGGGCTATTCTAAGGGAAGCACCCGGAATTCTCGCAAGGTGCACTTGGGCCGATACGGCGAAGCGGACGATGCGAGCTGTTGAGCAAGCAGCCACCGATCGATATGACTGAAGTCTCTATTGTTATCGTTAGCTATAACACCTGTGCTGCAGTAGAGCGCTGCATCGAGGCAATACGAGCTCAAGAAACGAATTGTGAATATAGAATTATTGTGGTCGATAATGGATCAAGAGATGGAACCGTCGAAAGAATTCGTGCGCGCTGGTCAGATCTTTCGGTCGTGGCTGCAGAAACGAACCTTGGCTTTGCCCGAGCATGCAATTTAGGTATTCTTCAGAGCTCGTCTGAATATATTCTTCTCCTTAATAGCGACACCGTAGTTCACACAGGCGCGATTGACGCCTTGTTGGACAAGCTGCTTCAAGATAAGCGAGTCGCGGTCGTGGGACCCCGTCTTATTAATTTAAATGGAATAACAGAATCTTCATTTGGTCCAAAGTTGACACCTTTTACAGAACTATTTCGATTATTTGTCCAATGGTGCGTGGATCGGAATATCCGAACTGTCTTGAGCCTAGTTCGTTTGCGGGCTAGTCGGTCTCGATTTACTGCATGGGTGAGTGGGGCCTGTTTACTTGTCAGAAGAAATGTTGCAGCAGATGTTGGATTCCTTGACGAACGGTACTTTATGTATTTTGAAGATATTGATTTCTGTTCAAGTATTCGAAAACTTGGCCACCGAGTATTGTTCGCTTCGGACGTCGAAATCGTGCACGTAAGAGGTCTATCAGCGCAAACTGCACCAGAGGCAACCGCCCGCGCGTATCAAAAAAGCCACCTGGCATTTTACGAAAAACATCTACCACTATGGGTTCCAGTTCTAAGAGTATATTTACGCTTTAGACCCAGTCGCCCTTTTTAGCTTTGAACAGTCTCAATGGGGATCGGCGATCTTCTGTTACACTTAGACAATTAGCTATTACGCGATTACAGATCAGGTTGGGTACACATTTCCCGCTAGAGACAGCCCAAGGTGCGAATTAGCATTGATCTTCGTAAACTTCATGATTACGGCATCGGAACATACATCCGCAATCTAGTCATCAATCTCGCCAGAATTGATAAAGACACAGATTACGTTTTATTGTGTCGACCTAAAGATAACGATTTTGCAGAGGGCCTAGGTGAAAACTTTCGGTCTCTGCCTCAAACAGACCCTCTGTACTCGATCAGCGAGCAACTCCGTATACCGGCACAACTGAAGCGAGCGAAGGTCGATGTCTTTCATGCGCCTCACTACACGCTTCCCTTTACCACACCATGCCACTCTGTTGTCACAATTCACGACTGTATACATCTGTTATTTCCACAATATTTGCCAAACAGAGTCGCACATATCTATGCGCGCACGGCCCTTTGGATAGCTGCCAATCGATCGAGTCGAGTGCTTACCGTTTCAGAAGCTTCAAAAAATGACATCCTTAGGTTTTTTAAGATTGATCCAGGAAAAATTTCAGTGATTCCAAACGGGATCGATAGTCAATTTAAGGTCGAACCGTCAGCGGAAGCAATCGCGAGAGTTCAAGAGCGCTATCAGCTGAAAAGCCCGTTCTTGCTGTATGTCGGAAATGTCAAACCGCACAAAAACCTCGAACGCTTAATTGATGCTTTTTTTAAGCTCAGAAAAGACGGTCTGAAGACCCTAACGCTACTAATAATAGGAGACGAAATCACCAAATACACGACATTGAGAAGGACCGTACATCGTTATCAATTACATAAGTACGTACGGTTTTTAGGATTTGTACCTGCTGACACTCTTTCAATTCTGTATAGACTTGCAGATGCATTCGTTTTTCCATCCCTGTACGAAGGTTTCGGCTTGCCGCCTCTTGAGGCCATGGCCAGTGGTACTCCAGTCGTCACCTCTAACGTATCATCGCTGCCTGAAGTGGTCGGAAATGCGGCAATGTTGGTAGATCCCTATGATGTGGACTCCATTGCCAATGGCATACAAACCGTCTTGGAAGATTCGGCATATCGTGAGAAGCTCACCAAAAATGGGTTAGAACGATCACAGATCTATTCGTGGGAGAGATCAGTTGTTAAGACCAAGCAAATATACGATGAACTAGGAAGCTCTTAGCGCGGCTTGCTGAATCTCGACCTGTCACGAATACCATTAATGACAGAATCAGAAATGCACAATACAAAAAGCGATAATGAGAAAGTTCGTTCCAATGTTGCCTTAGTACACGACTGGTTAACTGGAATGCGGGGTGGAGAAAAGGCCCTGGAGGCAGTCTGCGAAATCTATCCAAGCGCCGAGCTTTATACTCTTCTTCATAAGCGAAATTCTGTTTCGTCCATTATTGAGAACCGCTCGCTTCACCGATCCTTTATCCATTACCTTCCTTTTTCCGAAACACTCTACCGGTATTATCTCCCACTTTTTCCATGCGCGATTGAGCAGTTCGATTTGGATAACCATCATTTAATCATCAGTACGAGCCACTGCGTCGCTAAATCGGTTGTAAAAACAGGACGAGCTTTTCACGTCTGCTACTGCTTTACGCCGATGAGATCCGCGCGAGAACAGTTTGATGATTACTTCGGCGCCGAACGAGTCGGAAGGATTGTAAGCAGCTTGATGTCGCCAATTCTCAACTCATTGGCCCGCTGGGATACCGCAACTTCAGGTCGAGTAGACTTGTATATCGCAATCTCGCAACACGTGGCTCGCAGAATCCAACGATACTACAATCGGTCTGCGAAGGTTGTGTATCCTCCGGTAGATACCAATTTTTATAAACCTGGCAATATGACACCCGAAGACTCATTTGTAATTGTTTCGGCGCTGGTTCCTTACAAGCGAATAGACTTGGCAATCAGGGCGTGTAAACTTTCTGGATTAAAATTACGAATCGTTGGCGATGGACCGGATCTAAACAGGCTTCGCCTGCTTGCTGATTCGAATATAGAATTTTTAGGACCACTTACAAACGATGCGGTTCGAAACCTCTATCGAACCTCTAAGGCTATGCTATTACCTGGTGAGGAGGAATTCGGAATTGCCTCTGTTGAAGCTCAGGCATGCAGTTGCCCTGTAATAGCCCTGAAACGTGGTGGAGCTTGTGAGACTATAGTGGATGGAGAGACAGGAATCTTGGTCGATCAATCAACGCCAGAGGCGTTTGCTGACGCACTGAGGAGCGCCCAGGCCCGCTCTTTTAATCAGAGCCTCATTCGAAAAAATGCCGAGAGATTTTCGACTCCTCGTTTTCAAACGCAATTCAAAACTGCTATCGATGAGGCTCTGAAGCTTTCGGGTGAGATTTAGAGATGACAAAAGGACATCCAAACCTACAAGGCGTGATCTACGTCCTCGGGGATTCGGTCCTTGCGATGCTGGCCTTTGTTTGCGCCTATTTGTTTAGATTTGAACTAGGAATTCTTCCGGTAACTAGAGGTTATCCACCCTTCGAGCAATACTTGGCTGTCCTTCCGATTGTTGGAGTTCTTGTACCGGTTGCGTTTCATTTTAATGGTCTATATCGAGCCAATCGCAGCTCAACCAGCGTTGATGACTTCTTCGGAGTCTTTATTGGCAGTATTCTCGCAGTCGTGCTAGGTGTTCTTAGCACTCTTTACATGCAGACTTATTACCTTCCAGAAGAACTAAAACAGCGTGGTGCGTTTGAAATATCTCAACTAGCTTGGGTGGTGTTTTTAATATTCAATACGATCTTTACTTTCAGTGCCCGTAAATTTGTTCGTGAGCTTATAGAACGCCGTTGGCGCGCTGGAATTGGCCTCAAGCGTGTTTTAGTTGCTGGGGTTGGAGAACTCGGTCGACGAGTTGCAGATAAAGCACTTCGTCAGCGAGAGCTTGGCCATCAAATAATTGGATTTGTCGACGATAAAGCAGCAACGAGCCACCTCGGATATAGAGGGTTGCCACTACTAGGGACCTTAAAGGAAACCGAAGATATTCTTCAACGTGAAAACATCGACATCTTGTACCTGACACTCTCTCCTGAAGATCAGATGAAGATGCTAGCTCTAATAGAAGTGGCAAATAAAGAATGTATCGAAATCAAAGTGGTGCCAAATCTTTTGCAGTTCATGGTGCTCAAGGCAGGGCTGGAGGACATGGACGGCATTCCTATTATTCGCGTGAATGAAGTTCCACTGCACGGTTTTAATAACACTTTAAAGCGTTTTGTCGATATATCTCTATCTACGGTGGCGTTAGGCATACTAGCCGCACCGATGGCTCTAATTGCAATAATCGTCAAGAACAGTTCACCGGGGCCGGCGCTGTACAAACAAGAGCGCATGGGTCTGGATGGTCAATCATTCACAGTTTATAAGTTTCGCTCGATGACTGAAAACGCTGAAAGCGAAACTGGTCCAATGTGGTCAAGGGAGAACGATCCCCGGCGAACGCAACTTGGAATCCTATTACGACGGTTTCACTTCGACGAGCTTCCTCAACTTTGGAATGTGCTTCGTGGTGACATGTCGCTTGTAGGGCCTCGGCCTGAGCGCCCCTATTTTGTAGAACAGTTTAAGCAACGAATTCCTCACTATATGTTGCGACATAAGGTAAAGTCTGGCATCACTGGCTGGGCTCAAGTTAACGGCTGGCGAGGAAACACTTCCGTTGAAAAGCGGATTGAGTTCGATTTGTACTACATTGAAAACTGGTCAATTGGTCTTGATTTTAAGATTCTCTGGCTAACTATCGCTCGAGGAATATTTCATATTCGCGCGTTTTAAGAAGGGTGAATGCAAGCCATGTCGCGCATCGTAATCACAGGAGCAGCTGGATTTATTGGCTCTCATCTCACGGAGCACTTTCTTCAGCAAAATAATCAAGTAGTAGGAATTGACAATCTATCAACAGGAGCGAAAAAGAACTTAGATCATCTATTAGAGGACAAGCGATTTGAGTTTATTGAACAGGACGTAACTAAATACATTGAGGTTGCTGGGCCAGTTGATACGGTCTTGCATTGGGCAAGTCCAGCAAGCCCTCTCGATTATCTAGAGCTTCCCATACAAACTCTGAAAGTCGGAGCTCTTGGCACCCACAACGCCCTTGGCCTAGCTAAATCAAAAAATGCCACCTTCGTGCTAGCTTCAACATCAGAAGTGTACGGAGACCCACTCGAACACCCACAAAAGGAGTCGTACTGGGGAAATGTAAACCCAATCGGTCCTCGCGGAGTATACGATGAGGCCAAACGATTCGCCGAAGCAATGACAGTCGCTTACCACCGCTATCACGGACTAAACACCAAAGTCATAAGGATTTTTAACACCTACGGAACTCGGATGCGCATCAACGATGGCCGGGCTATTCCCACCTTTATTGGCCAAGCGCTTCGAAACGAAGAGGTTACTATATTTGGAAGAGGCACTCAGACTCGAAGTTTTTGCTACGTTACCGATCTTGTGGATGGCATACTTCGACTCATTGATTCGAATATTCATCAACCGGTTAATATTGGCAACCCTGCAGAAATGAGCATCGAAGAGATAGCGCAAATAATTATTAAAATGACCAACTCCTCAAGCCAGATCGTTTTCAAGCCCCTACCAGAGGATGATCCGAAAGTTCGCAAACCTGACATTACCCGTGCTCAAACTCAATTAGGATGGTCACCGAAGGTTTCGATCGCGGATGGTTTAACGGAAACAATCAGATACTTTAAAGACGAGTTACACTCATAAGAAACCAAGGATCGGCTCTCGAAGCCTCTGATCTAAAAAGCCCTACCCTATGCTTGCTCAAGCGCATTGATCGCATGAACAATGTAATGCAAGCCGGAAATCACTGCAATCGCAAGTGAAGCGTAGACGCACACTGTCACGAGACTTGAAGGTTGTTCAAGATAATTAAAATACATCGCAACTATTCCAGTTAAAAAATAGATTAAAGTCGCAGCCTTTCCAGCCTTCGAAGGTTTGAAGGTTCTCGGGCCAGAAGCTAGATTCACGACAGCAACGGTTAAAACAATAATTACATCCCGACTAATTACAACGACTGTTAGCCATAAAGGCAAGGGGTTCGCTAAATCGAGACCCGGTAATGTCAAGACAACAAAAACAGTCAGAAGTAGCAGTTTATCCGCCATTGGGTCAAGCCAGACACCAACATTCGTACGGGTACCAGACCATCTAGCTAATGCTCCATCAAATAAATCCGTTATACATGCTGCACAAAAAGTTATCAGCGCCCAACCCAGATAGTGATACACCACTAGGATGACAAAAATGGGTGCCAACAACATTCGAAGTAGCGTCAATGCGTTGGCAAGTGTTAGGGCAGGCATGTATCGGACCAGCTAGTGTCTTAAAAGTAATCCTTAAACCTAGGTAGTTTTGTCATAAATATCAAGAATGCGATCGACAACCTTTATCGCCTCTTGTCCTGACACGAGACCGGTTGGTCGAAATGTGCCGTCTTGAAGTCGTGACATCACACCCGACGCGACGGCAATCGCTGCTGATTCATACTGAATGTTTCGTGGTAGCAGATCCGAGAAATCAATATTTTGATTCTTCCAATTAAACACGTTTTCCGGAAAGCGACTTTCAATTACGGACAAGAGCCTGTCAACAACTCTCGCTAGTTCTCCGCGCCGTAAAGTGCGATTAGGCTCAAAGGTGTGATTCGGAAAGACTTCCATGACTCCTGTTTGAGATACCGTGCGAACCCAGGGATCTGCCCAATGTCCACGAGTGTCCGTGATTAAGATGGTTTCATCACGCGGGAAAATAGAAAGAATCGAAGTTAGTCGAACGCCGACCAACGCAGCAATTTCTCCTCGAGTTACGCTGACAGAATCAGAGATCGTGCGATACGAAGGCGGCAATCGAGAAAGAGTCAAACGTGCCCGAAGCGTTGCCAGCCGAGCAGCATTGATATCTGAGGGCTTAAGACGACTTGCTTCTGAGTACGCCTGCTCGGCACCATCTAAATCTCCCATCGATTCCAATATTTCACCTTGAAAGATAAAATCACTCGGATTGTCCGATTCCAAAGAGTTTGCGCGCGTAATATTTTCGAGCGCAGAGCCAGTATTTCCAATCTCGCGTTCCATTGCCGCCAAGCCGCGATATAAGTAGGCGCTTTCTGGCGATATTTCAAGCGCCTCCCTGTAGGCTTGCGCTGCCGCAACCGGCTGACCGTCAGTATCTGCTTTCTGTGCTGTAGTTATTAAAATTTGCAATCTTCTAAATCGGAGAACCTCTACTCTTCGCTTAACAGTGTCGAGACCCGGGTCGAAAGCCAAAGCTTTCTGATACGCTTGAAGCGCTTCTAATTCCATTGAAGACTGCAGGAGAGCTACTGCTTGACCTATCCAAGCTGGTACATAGTTCTGATTTTCAACCAAGACTTCACGAAAACGCTCAAGAGCTTCTGTCGGCTGTCGCTCGGCTAGCGCTACATACCCAAGTCCCACCAGGGCTGGGAAGAATTCCCTCTTGCCATTTAAGGCTCTGCTAAAGCCTGTCGAAGCCTCGGTCAAATAGCCTGCCTGCAAGGCTTGCCAAGCTTCGTTGTGATGTTGGACTCCAGGCTGTCCTGAGAGATATTCTGGAACATTTGGAAAAAGATAATCTAAATATTGCGGCGTACTCGGTGCAACCGGAAGGGGGGCTGAAGTGCAACCACTTATTAGAAGACTTGTCACAAGTAGACCAGCTAGACCATACTTCGGCCAAGTAGATCTGAACTCCTCAAACCTTTGAGGACACCTAATTCGTAGCTTTTGACGACAATATCCTTTATCGTCAGTCTTCATATCGCTTCTGTTCCTAAGCATATCACTCAATTTACGGAGTTTAACACGTCCTTCCATGGAATCGCTCCGACCCTAACGAGTCGAACCGGCTTCGTGCGCACGTCCACGATAGTCGACGGCAGTCCGCCAATAAGTTCACCCGCATCTAATATCAGGCCAACCGATTCCAGGATTGTTTTCGATGCTTCTGTAACGGCTTGTGGCGCTCTCTCTCCAGAACGGTTCGCACTTGTAGCTGTTATTGGATGGCCGACCGCATGCGCTAGCGCTCTCGCGACTGGATGTGAAGGCACTCTTACTCCGACAGAACCGTCTAAGCTAATCCCGTTGTTTTTCATCAGATTGTTTCCATCTATCACCATAGTTAAAGGTCCAGGCCAAAACAACCTCGATACTTCTTTCGCTAAATCAGACAATAACCCGAATTCTCGCTCCACTTGTTCTAGGTCAGCGCATATCATAGCGACCGCGCTTGAAGGAGCTCTACCTTTGACTGTAAATAGGCGTTCGATGGCATTCCGGTTACGCGGATCGACAGCCAAGCCGTATAGTGTGTCGGTGGGAATCATCACGACCCCGCCACTTTGAATTTCTTTAACGGCCTGCTCCAGCTCTGAAGAACTAAAAGAGTTGGAATTAATGAGCATTGATTTGGACATTTAACAACTTCACCGTTACTAGTTTAGATCGTAAACGCTGTCTCCAGGGAGCTGTACGACGGAAAGCGTTTCACTGATCATTCGAAACCCTTGAGCATCCAGAGGGTACATCAGGCCGTTAAGTCCATACTAAAGGTTTTCTATATTTCTACGTGCAAAGAAGCTGAGACCGAGTAAGGCTACTGTGTTGACGATAAAAACGGCTTCTAGGCTAACAGTGCCCATTGCTCCGCTTAGGATAGGACTAAGCGCCATTCCGGCCATGGATCCACTTGACAAAACACCAAAACCGACTCCTTGCGAAGACTCCGGTAACCGGTGTCCTGCTGCAGTGTAAGCTGCGGTCATAGCAAGTCCTGCGGATACTCCAAAAATTGGTGCTGCAAATAGAAACCAGACGATGTTTGGTGCGATTACCATCAAAGCGGCTGCAACAGTTGCCCCTAGAACACTTAGCGAAACAAACCGATGGAGCTCCCAGTTAGACATAAACCTGCTGCAGAGATGGTTGCCTAGAGCTCCAGATGCTGCTATCAACGAAAAAATAGCGCCGGACCAGACTGGAATTTGCTCATTTAATATTCCGAACTTACCAATATAGAGTGGAAGTATCGGTGCTAGGCTTCTTTCCGTATATTGCAATATGAAAATAACAATCACTAATGCAAAAAATCCATTAATACGCAAGACAGCCGGAACCGAAAGTTTCTGCTCCCGCTTACCATTCGATGATTCCGAATGGTTCTTGGTTTCCGTATATAAAGTAACTACAACCAACAACGCAACGATGTAGACAACAGCTGCGACCAAAAAGGCGTTTCGTAAGCCAAACAATCCGGCTATTCCGCCTCCCAAAACTGGTCCCATCGTTGGGCCAAGGCGACGGGCCATTTGGACCATCCCAATTGATTCAGCGAGTCGATCCTTCGGCGATGAGGCGGCAGCCATTGCCAAAGTTAAAGAACCATAGCCTGCGAACAATCCATGAGTGAATCTAAGAGCAAAAATCTGCCACGGCGCCGTTACGTAGGCCATGGCCACATTGACCGCAACAAAGGTAAGCAACGCTCGAATGACCATTGGCTTCTTTCCATATCGGTCAGCGAGCTTTCCCCACACTGGGGCCATTAAACCTGCGATGCCTGGTGTGACACCGACACTAAGACCAGACCATAGAGCTACTTCACCTAGATCTTGAACCCCTAGTTGTCGAAAGTACAAAGGAAGAAGAGGCATTACCAGCGTGAAACCGGTAGAGCCAATGAACGTTGCGACCGTGACCGCAAGTTGGTTGCGCCGCCAGGTCTGCGTCAAGGAATCTGAATCTGTCGAGATGTTCACCAGGCGAACGATATTTCCAGAAATCTAAGCTTTTTGAAGTCGGCCATTTACAACGTAAACGTAGCGTTTGGCCCCTCGGCTTGTGCGTGAATCGTATCGATAAACCTCAAACAATGTGGGTCCGTTGTCATTATAAGAGATTGGGTCCGCACTCCGTCACCCACAAACCGCACACCCTTCATGAGGGAACCGTCTGTTACTCCAGTAGCAGCAAAAAGAATTGAGTTACCAGGTGCAAGGTCACGAGCCCCATAAAGCTTGTCCTTATTAGCTATACCCATTGACCGCATCCGTTCTTCCTGGTCCGTGGAGTTGACCACTAAACGTGCAAAGATCTCGCCATTTAAGCATCGCATTGCTGCTGCAGCCAGTACTCCTTCTGGAGCACCGCCTTGTCCCATTGCAGCGTGCACACCACTATCAGCAATCGCTGCCAATATTCCACCCGATAAGTCCCCATCCCCAATCAATCGAACTCTTGCTCCCACCCTTCGGATATCAGCAATGAGTGCTTCGTGTCGAGGACGATCAAGCACTACCACAACAAGTTCTTTGACGGGCAATCCCAAGCACTCACTAATTGCATTAAGGTTCTGGTCGACGGAAGCATCCAGACTAACTGCTTCTTTGGAGCGAGGGCCCACTACAAGCTTCTCCATATAAATATCTGGAGCGTGAAGCAGTCCTCCCCTTTCGGAAGCTGCCAAGACGGCGATTGCATTCGGTTCGCCAGTCGCGCATAGGTTCGTCCCTTCGAGAGGATCAACCGCAATGTCGACACCAGGGTATGTATTAGACTGACCACCAAGAGAGCGCGTCGATCCGACCTCCTCGCCAATAAACAACATTGGAGCCTTATCTCGCTCCCCTTCCCCAATTACAATTCGACCAGCCATTGGTACATCGTCCATCGCTTCTCGCATGGCTTCTACAGCAACGTGATCAGAATTGTGCCTATCACCTTGCCCAACTGTTCGCGCGCACGCTATAGCTGCACGCTCAACCACGTTAAGAAAATGTTCTGATAGTCCTTGAATTTTTAACATTGCCAATTTTCTCTAAAACAACAGGAACAAAATCGCTATAACAAGGCAGTCACTTTTCGAATTCGGAGTATTTTGGCAACTCGCAACGTGTTGCCTTATCCACGCGGTACCCCAAAACGTAATCAGCCTGCATTAACGAATGTATCTCTTTTGTGCCTTCATATATCACGGCACCTTTACAGTTTCGATAAAATCGTCCAACCGGGTACTCATCTGAATATCCATTCGCCCCATGAATTTGAACCGCATCCGAAGCAGCCTTTTCAGATGCTTCTGTAGAGAACCATTTGGCTAATCCAGTTTCTCGAGTGTTTCGACGCCCTTCGTTTTTAAGCCAACCGGCTCGCAGCCAAAGCAGTCGTGAAGCTTGATAAGTCGACTCCATGTTGGCAATCATCGCTTTCACCAATTGATGCCTTCCAATTTCAACACCGAAAGTTCGCCTCTCCTTTGCGTATTTTTCTGACGCATCTCTGCAAGCCCTGATGAGACCGGCAGCTCCGGCTGCAACGGTATACCGACCTTGATCGAGTGCAGACATTGCAATCTTGAAGCCTTCACCGGGTTTGCCTAACACGTTCTCTTCCGGAACCTCCATTTCTTCCATCTTGAAAAATCCGGTGTTTCCAGCCAGGATGCCCCATTTCTCTGTAAGGGTTCCACTAGCAAGGCCTTCAAATTCACGTTCAACAATGAACGCGGTAAGTCCAGACGGATCTCTAGCTTTCTTCTTCTCTAAGTCGCTCCATGCGAAAACGAGAAAATGATCCGCCACATCAGCCAATGAAATCCACATCTTCTCGCCAGTTAACAGATAGCGATCACCTTCTTTCCTGGCAACAGTCTGTAGGCCTCGAACATCGCTGCCGGCCCCAGGTTCTGTGAGTCCATAGGTGGCTATCCTCTCACCCTTAGCTTGTGGCACAAGGTACCGTAATTTCTGATCTTCGTTTCCCCAGGTAAGTAGCGACAAACAGTTGAGCCCCAGGTGAACCGATAAAATCACTCTAAGCGAGGTATCCACATACTCCAGTTCTTCACTTGCCAAGCCAAGACTTACGTAGTCCATCCCGACGCCACCATATTTCTTCGGGACGCATAGGCCAAGCAGCCCAAGAGCACCCATCTTTTTTAAAATAGACTTATCGAACCGGTGTTCCCGGTCCAGTTGGCGAATTTGTGGGGCCACTTCAACAGCGGACCATTCGCGAACGGACTGTTCAAGCATTAAATTTTCTTCGGTAAGATCGAATTCGATCATTTAATTGCCACTCAGGATAAAGGAGACAGGAAACATCGCTGCAGTGCTTAAGATTATCACGAGGATTTAGAGGTTTCTACTGTGGCTGCGTCATTTTGTTCGAAGAATTGTAATCTCCGAACCTCTTTTAACTTGAAGGGACTCAGCCGCACTGCTTGAATTCGCTGCTAATTCAAGGTGATCCGTGCTTCCGAATAAAGCGCAAACTTCTTGCTGCCCTATTTCTGCATAGGTAGCGACAACTCGTTCTATTCGATGGGGGCCGATATCCAACTGAATGGCACCTTGTTCCGAGAGGGCTTCAAAATCCTTGCGGGTTATATTTGTAACCGCATTACCGTATCGATCGACTCTTATAACTTGACCTTTAATTCCGTCAGAATTAACGTCAGCCGACGGGAAATCAAGTTTTAAATATTTAGAGGTCGGCCGGCCTAGCGCGTTTAGCTGCACCCCCTTTGCAATCCAAGCAGCTGCCGGGGCGAATTTATCCCTGCCTTCAAAGGTTCTGCTCACAGTTGGACGAGCGTAGCGACGTTCAGTTATTTCAACCACCTGCGCCGGCTCTTTTTCGGCAAAGACAGCACTCAACACGCCATTATCTGGTGCCACAAAGCGGTACCCGCCTACTGCAGCGGCAAGACCGCTTCGACCAGAACCAACTCCTGGGTCAATAACGACTAGAAAGATAGTAGAAGCTGGAAAGTAGTGATAGCTCGCAGCCAGTTGAATTGCGCCGTCGAAAATATCATGAGGATCGATTTCATGCGAAATATCCACCAGAATTGCTTCAGGGCAGATACTTAAAGCGACGGCCTTCATGGACCCGGTGTAATGATCGCGTGTTCCAAAATCCGTAAGTAACGCGATCACCGGACGAGCCATTTAATCTAACTCCTCTTAGAGGTAATCATGGCCCCGTCGTGCAATCTGAGATACTTTATTTGTCGGTCTGCGCCAACTAGGGCTTCCGAAACAACATTTCGCGAACGCGTCTTTTTAAGAGATATGTTTCGTCGATCTTTAACTCACTAAACAACCTGATCACATCTCGGCTACTCCAAGGAGATCGCTTGCAACGCGAGGCATCGTACGGTCGATAATCTAGATGGCGCTTATCTACTATTACGTGCCTAGTAAAGGTTCGTTGCTTCGATTTTTCCATGCCAAACATGCCAAACACTGAACCACCTTCACGAAGAACTCTAGTAATCTGTTTCACCAAGGCCTCAGCAGAGGATTGACCAAGATAGTCAAACAGGTCCCAGCAAAGAATACCGTCTATACTGGAATTCTTGTGCCTTAGACGGTCAGAAAAATGTCGGCAGAGTGAGTCTACTGCCTCGGATCCTTTAAACGCTTCCAGGTCGCTATAAAGATCCTCGACAACCATCCTGCAACCAAGTTCCTGATCGAAAAAAGCTACATTGCTACCAACTATCGGACCGAAATCAAGAATATTTTTACCGCCCTGATCGCGAACATAAGATACAAATCGCGACAAAGCGAGCGTGCGAAACGTCGAAGAGTCCGACCCTAAAGGTCTCAAATCTGTAAGAGAGAGCCCTCTATTCAGACTGTTCATCCCTAGAAACCATCCTTGACTCAATCAGAGGTTTTAAATTGCCAGGATTAGCAGATCAGTTATCAAGGCAACCTGGGTATCGAAGGTTGTTGGGCGGCCTTTTCAGATTTTGGAATCACCTTGCGTTTCTCTGAAGCATCAGCTTGGGGCTGCATATCAATACTTCCCCGAAAGTGGGCGCCATCAGCGATAGCTAATTTTTTCGTAATGATATCTCCGTTCACCGTTCCATGATCTCGAATGTCCACCTTTTCAGACGCTGACACATTACCTTTTACTTCTCCAAGCACGATAACCACTTTGGCAGAGATTTCGGCTTTTAGTTTCCCTTCCGCTCCAACTGTTAACGTGCTTTGCGGAAGCGTAATCTTACCGTCAACCTTTCCCTCGATCATTAAATCCTCACTACCGCTGATCTCCCCTTTAATCACAACCGATCTACCAACATGCACGACATTATTGCGTGGAACTCTCGATTCAATTCCAGACAAATGACCAGCACTGGTTGCGATAGACGAGGGTGGCTTAGATGCACCAGCGACAGGGGCCGTATTGGTCGACCGATTTGATTCTTCCCGTTTCCACATATTGCTCTCTCCAGTAGATCTCGTAGTCCATCGGTTGATGAAGTACGCAAGTATATGAAAGCGGTCGCAGGCCTGTCTAGTCCTTTTGTTGCTGAGGGTTAGAGCTAGTGCTATCATGAGTAATTACCTGCACCAAGCGTATAAACAATGCGAATCTATTTCGATCACAACGCCACTACCCCGGTCGAACCGAGTGTAGCCGAAACCATGTCCTCAGCTCTGGTTTCAACGTTTGGAAACCCCTCAAGCGTCCACCATTTCGGACAACAGGCGAAAAAGTTAATAGATGAGGCGCGAACCGCCGTCGCGGAGCTCTTAGGTGCTCGTCCATCGGAAGTTGTGTTCACCTCCGGAGGCACCGAATCTGACAATCTTGCGATTCGTGGAGTCGGTGAATTGGCTGCCACCACAAATCACCGCTGTCATTTAATAACTAGTGCAATCGAGCATGATGCAGTTCTAAAAACCGTTACGACTCTTGGTAAGAGAACAGGATGGCGGTGCACGACACTGCCGGTCAATAACCAAGGACTCGTTTCTCCGAAACAACTTGCTGACGTGATCGACGATGAGACATCCATAGTTTCAGTTATGCACGCCAATAATGAAATTGGAACGATTCAACCAATTCGCGAACTGGCTGCAATCACGCATAGCCGTGGAGCCCTGTTTCATACTGACTCAGTGCAGGCTGCCGGAAAAATTGCCATTGATGTTAAATCCCTAGACGTCGACTTGTTGTCGATTTCAGCTCACAAGTTTAATGGCCCGAAGGGTGTCGGTGCTCTCTGGACGAAGCGAGGAATTCGCTTCAATCCGATTCTGACAGGTGGAGGACACGAACGTCATCGTCGAGCCGGAACTGAGAATGTTCCCGCTCTCGCTGGATTTGGTGTCGCTGCTAAGCTGGCAATGAGAAAAATCGAAACGGGCGATTCAACAATTCAAAATCTTAGAGATCGCCTTGAGAATTCCATTATTGAAACTGTTCCGGGCGCGACGATAAACGGCAACCGCGACTTACGAGTGCCTAATACTACGAATATCAGTTTTGAAGGCGTAGAAGCTGAATCCCTATTAATCGCACTTGATCTTGATGGTGTCTCAGTCTCGACCGGATCCGCATGTTCCTCAGGCAGCCTTGAACCTTCTCATGTTCTGCGAGCCATGGGCCTCTCGTCTTCTCGGGGACAAAGCTCGATACGTTTTAGCCTTGGCCTTGACAACAACGAGTCTGAAGTTGACCAGGTGACAAGAATACTGCCCACATTGGTTAGCCGTCTGCGAAATCTTCGGCAATCTAGCCGAATGCCAGCACACGACTCACCAACTGTGGCAACTGCTCCAGTTAAAGGAACTGACTAATGCGAGTCGTTGTTGCCATGTCAGGCGGTGTAGACTCCACGGTCGCAGCGGCATTAATGGTCGACGCCGGACATGACGTAGTCGGATTCTCCATGCAACTATACGACCAGCGAGACACCGACACGGGATTTGGTAGTTGTTGCAGTATTGATGATCTACACGATGCGAAACGAGCAGCCTCTGTTCTGGGAATCCCTCACTATGTAATTAATTTTCAGGAGCAATTTAAAAAGCTCGTAACATCAAACTTTGTTTCAGAGTACACATCCGGTAGAACTCCAATACCTTGTGTGCACTGTAACAGCGAGTTGAAGTTTACCCACTTGTTAGACCGTGCCGTGACCTTAAAGGCTGAAGGCGTCGCTACCGGACATTACGTCCGAGTCGAAAAAGATCCTAAGACTGGAGATTTTCTTTTAAAACGCGGACTCGATCTTGCTAAAGATCAGTCTTATTTTCTTTTCGGTTTAAACCAAGAGCAGTTATCTCAGGCCATTTTCCCAGTTGGTAATTATCAAAAGACATCCGTCCGTTCATATGCCAGAGAGAGAGGGCTTCCTGTTGCCGATAAGCCCGACAGCCAAGAACTGTGCTTTGTTCAAACTGGTGAGCACGTCCAATTTATTGAGAAGCACGCCGAAGTGCAGAGTGGCGCTGGCGTTATTCAAAACCTAGATGGGGAAACTCTTGGGAACCATAATGGCATCCATCGTTTCACTATTGGACAGCGTCGGGGGTTAGGAATTCAATCCAGAGAACCCCTTTACGTATTAGAGATCAATGCTGCGACACGCGTCATTACGGTTGGCCCAAAACGTGCACTGGAGCGAAATAGTTTTACTGCCTCGAATGTTAATTGGATAGCAAGCACGCCTCCAACCGGTCCAATTACCGCAGCAACACGAATTCGCCATAGACAGGAGGCATCCAGTGCTACCGTACAGAGGCTCGAAGGGAACCGCGTTGAGGTCTGTTTCAACGAACCCCAGCTAGCGGTTACGCCAGGCCAGGCTGTCGTCTGGCATGAAAACGACATAGTCCTGGGAGGGGGCTGGATCGATTAAAATTCGATCCAGAAATTATCCTTCACCTGGTTTCACATCACCAGGTGCAGGCAGGGATTCCAAATAGCGTTCGGCATCAATAGCGGCCATGCAGCCTGATCCGGCTGCCGTCACCGCTTGTCGATAAACCGGATCTTGAACATCGCCACACGCAAAAACACCGGGTCGAGAAGTGAATGATCCGTTTTTCGTTTTTATGTAGCCCTGTTCATCGAGAGCCAACTGGCCAGTAAACAACGATGTATTCGGATTGTGACCTATTGCAACAAACACTCCATCAACTGGTAACTCTTTCGATAGTCCAGAATCGATGTGACGAAGAATCACGGACGTAACCTTACCGGCTTCGACATCCTTTATTTCTGAGATTTCTGTGTTCCATTCAAATGAAATCTTGGGATGACTCAGCGCCTTATCTTGCATAATTTTTGATGCTCGTAATACATCCCGTCTATGCACAACGGTTACATGCGATGCGAATTTAGTCAGAAAGAGCGCCTCTTCCATCGCCGAATCACCACCGCCCACAACAACAATGGGTCGTTCTTTGAAAAAGAAGCCGTCACAGGTAGCACAAGTTGAAACACCATGACCCATTAGTTTAAGTTCGGATGGCAATCCAAGCAGGCGGGCAGATGCCCCCGTCGAAATAATAAGCGACCGTGACTCATAAACCGTGTCGCCTAGTTGCACTTTTACGGAAGCGCCAGAAATGTCAACGCTGTCCACATTCCCAGTGATGATTTGAGAACCAAATCGAGTGGCCTGAAGGCGCAATTCGGCAATCAGGTCCGGGCCCAGAATGCCGTCACGATAACCAGGCCAATTTTCGACCATCGTCGTAAGCATAAGTTGCCCACCAGCGTCCAAGCCCTCAATGACTAAAGGCTCAAGGTTCGCACGAGCCGCATAAATAGCTGCTGTCAAGCCGGCTGGTCCGGAACCGATAATTATGACTTCTTGCATACAATCACAGATATCTTAAATATGTTTATCAAGCATAGACTTCAACTGTGAGTCGTCAGCGACTCCGACCACCTGATCAACTACTTCTCCTCCTTTAAAAAGAAGAAGTGTTGGAATACCCCGAATACTAAACCGCTGAGCCACGTTTGGATGTTCATCAACATTCAGTTTTCCTACAGTGACTTTCCCATCGTAATCACTCGCCAAAGCCTCTACGGTGGGCGCCAGCTGGCGGCAGGGGCCGCACCATTCAGCCCAAAAATCGACGAGGACCGGCCCTTCTACGCCAACCACCGTCGTATCAAAATTTTCATCCGTGAATGTTTGCACCTTTTCAGAACTCATTCTTTCACTCCTCAGAATAACTATGCTCGAGTTGCCAACTACAATATTTAACAGCTAATTCTATTCTGCGAATTGGATGGAAACCCAATTCGCCAATAGATGGGTTTCATTAAATCGATCTGAATTAGACCAGGCTCCCAATACGACAACTGCGACCGGCCCGACGTTAGGAAGATTAATCAAAGTCGCCAGGCAGTAACCGGCCTTTCGTATAAATCCAGTCTTTCCTCCTAAAACATCTAAGTCGTCAGCCAATAGCCGGTTCGTGTTTCGCACCCGAACGCTGCGTCTATTTGTTTGGACTCGATGATACCGTTTTTGCATGATGTTTGAAATTTGCTCGTTGCCAGATGCATACACAATTAGTCTCGACACATCCAGGGCCGATGACACATTTAGGGGATCTAGACCGGATGGATCCGCAAACGTCGTACCCGCCAGACCAAGCTCAATCGCTTTTTCGTTCATTCGCTGGATAAACCCTTCCGAGCCCCATATCGAAATTCTCGCAAGCACTCGGGCCGCTGCATTATCTGACGCGACCAGGGCCAAGTGAAGCAAATCGTCAATTTTTAACTCTTCACGATTCCGAAGATAAGTTGTCGATGCTCTGCGCACATCTGATTGTTCAACCTGAACGACTTTTTCAAGATCTGGAAGACTCTCTAAAAACACGACGGCTGTCATCACCTTAGTAATACTAGCAATCGAGCGCGATGCGTTTGAGTTGTCCTCCCAAATAACCTCACCCTTTATTGGATCGTAAATAATCGCAGCTTCGGCTCTGACACGCGGAACCCAATTCCCATCGGTTGGAATCGATAAATGTTGACCAACACGAATCAGCGTACGGTCTCCTAGCCCGTTTACAGATTGAATCGCCCTTACCGAACTAGCGTAACGTCTTGCCAAGCGACTCAGATTATCCCCGCGACTCACGCGGTGCACAATTGTGCCACCGGTCATCGGGTTCGCGGTTAGACTCGCAGCTTGGGAACCGGGTTGCCTAGCACCAGGAATCTCTACCCTTTGCCCAATGCGCAACAGTGTGCGGCTTCCCAACCCATTCGCCGATTGAATGGACCGGACTGTCGTTCCGTACCGTTGGGCTAATCGACTGAGATTGTCGCCACGATTGACTCTGTGTACAATTGTCGCGCCAGGTTCGGTTCTCGATTCTTGACCGGCAATTTGAAAATTGGGACTTGTTCCACTCGGAATTTCAAGCCGTTGTCCAATTCGCAAGAGGCTGCGTCCACCTAAACCATTTAATGACTGAATAGCCTCAACCGTCGTGCCGTATTGCCGTGCGAGCCGACTCAAATTCTCACCTCGGCTCACACGATGTACAACAGTCTCGGAAGTTACTTGCGAGTCGGGTTGAAAGGTCTCATGCGAATAAGAACTCGTTCGGAGCTCTAAAAGATGAGCTGTATTCCCCAACCCTTCAGGGAGCGATTTAGCTCTGACACCAGACCCTAAGAAACCGAAGAGAATTATCGAACCGATTAGGCGGATTATTACAGAACCTCTATAAGGGGTGACTGGACTACGCACGCGTTAATCTACTTTCAGCTACAAATCTCTTAGAATTTAAGGGCATGGGTCGATCTGTCTACACATGCGAGGCTCCCGACGGATTCCATCCATGTAGCCCCGTGACTAAAATAGTGCGTGCTAGCCTTAAAACCTTCCAGTCAAAACATTTATTGCTGCGATGTTTCAATTGTGTCGTCCGTGTCCCGCAACTCATAGGCAGTCCGCGACCAAACATCGATGTCATCGCGCATTACATCAATCGTTAGACTCCGTCGCCATGCACTCGGGTCCGTATTGGTTGAATAGTAGCCCAAGACATAATAGTCACTTGTTTCGGCGTCAATTTGCTTGAGCGCCGCATCAAAATTGTTCTTATTCACGACAGCAATGCCCCCGGTCGCCTCAGCAAGTATGCGCAGGCTGTCTTGACTCCGCCGAACAAAGTCCCAATACTCTCCAACGTTTAACTGGCCCATCATTTCACCAATGTCCACACCCGCAATTAATCCTCTCGGATCAATGGTATAAAAGCTTGCATTGGCCTGATTCGCCATAACCGATAACCGATGTAGTTGATTGCTGAGGTCTAATGTCGAAAATTCTAAATTCGATTGAGACATTATCCCGCCACCAGGTGTCATCAGCGGATTACCCTCTTGATCCGTATCCAGCCGGAACCGTCCCTCAAATAAAGTATTCGCCGCTTCCCATCGGGAACCTTCAAAGGGATTCAAATCGTAACCTGCGCTAACCCAAATCACCGCCTTCCGCCGATGTGTAATTTGATTCAAGTTGCCTACAATCGAACGCGCGGTTGCGAAGGCAACGTTTGATCGATATAGCAACTCAGAAGGACCGCGAGAACCTTGCATACCGGTAATAACGTCGGTGGGCGTCATCCCGTTTCCCATGATTTTACCGATCGCTGCATCGAGCAGTTTTCGATCATAGGTAAAACTTATGTTAATCGATGAAGGGCCGCTCGATACCATCGAGAACATATCGCCCTCGTGAACCAAATTATTTGAAATCCGCTTAAAAAGGTCTCGGATTCTTGGTGTCTGGTCAGCTTCCATGTGGAGGTCGTCAACGAAAAGGACAAACACACGGCCAGCGGTATCCGATCTCGGTTGCGCACTCGGTAAGATTATGCCTTCTTGCACCGGAGCAGACGGAGGCAGCTGGAGGTTGAACGCTCGGCCGCCGTGAATGAGTACCAGCGAGGCGATTTCCTGTTTTATGCCGTCCTCAAAAATTTCGAAGTCTTCTTTTACTAGATCAGAAACAAATTGACCGTCGTTGTCCCTAACGATAACGTCATTCGTTATCAGAGTTACATCCGCCCGAAATGTCGGCGCTTGTTCTTGCGTGGAAGGCGGAAATTGCGTCGGCTGTTGGTGAGCCGCGGTCTGGTTTGCTAGTCCGCAGGCGACCAAAGCAACAAAAAATCTCAACACAACACGTAACATTAGGTTAGGCATCATGATTTCCCTAGTATATCAGGAAGACGGCTTTGTCTTCTCATTTGGAACCACAGCCTGCGCATCCTTAGAACTCTCTGACGACGGGCTCAGAGCCTTTGCCGTATTTCCCAGAAGTTCCGTATTATTAGGCAACAACCTAGCATCCATCGCAGAATTCTCCGCAGCTTCTTTAAGTTCTGTCTTTTTAACTATTTCATTCGAAGGGTCAACCTTTTTTGAGCTATTTGACCTCCGATCCCAGTTATTACGTCTTCGGCCTCTCTCGCTCGATTTTCTCGAACTGGATGTCTTCTGGTCTACACCAGAAGGCACATCTTGAGAAATAGTCTCAGTCGAAACATCCTCACGTCTGACCGAATCTAGAGATCTATTTTCACTAACAGGGCTTTCATGACCCAACGCCTCATCATCAATCGATTTTTCATTCCTGGCCGCTGACACCGTTTCTTTTCCGGTCGTCTTTTTCCGCCTACCACGCTTGGACTCCGTCCTTGTTTTCTGTCGTCTCTGTGGTCGAGAACCATCATCAGTTTTCGCATTCGTTGGCGGTGGTTTTCTTTCTAGAATCTTCGGCCAATCAAATCTAACGTAAGGAAAATTCTCTTGAATCGCCTTCATCGTGTCGTTGTCTAGAGCTTCTCTTCCAAGTTGAACATGTGGTGGAGTTCGGAACCAGTACAGGACCTCAGGGTGGGTTTTACCAAATCGACGAAACGTATGCACCAAGTAGGTGTTCTCGTTACCGCGATGATCGCGAACATATCTAAGGAAAGGCATCTATTTACGAAATCCGCCCTTTATAGGCCAATGGCCAGGCGCTTCTCACCTGGCCACTCAGTCTCTCGTCTCGCTTTTTAATGTTTCAGCTTGCATTACGCTGCCGCTTTTTAGCGTACAGCGATCGACCGGTCGCGAAGCCAACTGGCTTTTCTTGCAGCTTTCTTGGCGGCCTTGTCTGCATCCGACATTTTGTTCCATGCCGCTTTTCGAGCCTGCATGGCAGCTTTCTTGGCGGCCTTGTCTGCATCCGACAGTTTGTTCCATGCCGCTTTTTTGCCACCCATCATTGATTTCCTTGAAGGCCTGGCGGCTTTCTTGGCAGCCTTCTCGTCGTCAGAAAGTGCATCCCATGCAGCTTTTCGAGCCTGCATATTAGCCTTCTTCGCGGCCTTGTCTGCATCCGAGAGTGCATTCCACGCGCCCTTTTTAGCACCCACAGTTTGACCCGTGGCTGAGGACGTCGTCGTCGACCCATCATGCATCTGAACACTGCTGGGAGCGACTACCGAGTTTGCACCACCGCAAGCTCCCAGAAGAAGCGCACTCAATGCAATTGCTGAATAATATGAAAAGTTTTTCATCTGTCGTTCCTTCCGATATTCTAACAAAAAGTGACTGATTCGTCCTTCTCAACTGTTTAGACGACCAGTAACCTACGTTAGTTTGCTATTTCTTCATGGCGCCGACAGACCGTTTGCCTTGCGAAACTTTCGACTTTTCCTTTAACTTCACTGCCTTTTTAGCCTTCGCAGACTTCGTTTTTACTTTTGGCTTAGCTCGTTGTTTGGCCAAAGCCGTTTTTCTTGCCTGTTCGATTCTTGCCAGTTTTCGAGGATCTTCAGGAGCTCGATACGCAAGTGTAAATCGCATATTGTCTCCAACCGCGTGAAAACTCCAAATCTCGTCGACCTGAATTTTCTTTTCCTTGCACAATTGCTGGGTCTTCTCCGAACAACCAGACGGCACATACAAGTGAAACATTGCGCGCACTCTACCGTAGGGAACCCACTCGGCCATCGCCTCCAGATGATTAATGGACTCGTTGGTCTCCACTTCTACAATCGTGTGAAGCAGGTTGGCTCGGTCGGTCGATGTCAACATCAAATCCGGATATAGTTTTCTCGCTCCAAGAGTTAATGCAGTCACTTCGTCGCCTAAATTAACCGCAATCTGAGATCGTCTGCGCAAACGGGTCCGAAGCAGTCGAATCACGTGGTCGTGTTCTAGCTGCTCACGCACCGGACGCAAAAGTATAGGACTCACATTTCCTCCAGCAATTCCCCTGGTGGGACATGCAGGTAAACGCCCAAACCTAAGAAGGCTAGCATGAATCGTCCCAGGGGTGCCAACGTTCCTTTCCCGATCGTAGTACGATAATGGAATGAACACTCGATTTCTCAGTGCCTGCAGACGCAAACCAGTCGATACCACCCCAGTCTGGTTTATGCGTCAGGCTGGCCGCTATATGCCCGCATATCGAGCGATCCGAAAGCGACATACTCTGCTTGAAATCTGCCGAGCTCCGGAACTTGCTGTTGAAGTAACCCTGCAACCAGTTGATCAGTTGAATATTGATGCTGCGATTTTATTTTCAGACCTGTTGTTACCTCTAGAGCCGTTGGGCCTTTCAGTTGAATTTCTGAAGGGTGAAGGACCTCGGCTTACTCCTCCTGTCCGTTCGTCTGGTGACATAGAAAAACTTCAGATCTTTGAACCGCGCGAAGAACTCGCCTACACCTTGGAAGCTGTCCGGATACTCCAAAAAGAGCTAGTGGATCGTGTGCCCTTAATTGGATTCGCGGGCGCACCCTTTACCTTGGCTTCCTATGCGATTGAGGGTGGTCCCTCTCGCACCTATACCCATACGAAGGCTCTTATGTATAACCAGCCTAAGCAATGGCATTTGCTGTGCGACAAGTTAGCAACAGTAGTTGCGGAATATCTGGTAGCACAAGTTGAGGCGGGTGTGCAAGCTGTCCAATTATTCGATTCCTGGGTAGGCGCTTTAACCTCAGACGACTATCGAGAATTTCTTTTGCCTCACTCGCAAAAGATTCTTAAAACTATTGAAGCACTCGGTATTCCAACGCTTCATTTTGGAACAGGAACCTCCACTCTTCTCGAAGCAATGCGTGATGCTGGAGGCGACGTCATCGGTGTGGACTGGCGGATTCCGCTAGACAAGGCATGGAAACGTGTCGGCTATGACCGTGCGGTTCAAGGCAACCTTGACCCCACCCTCTTACTTGGTCCAACTGATCGACTACTCGAACAATCAGCTCAGATATTACGCCACGCGAATGGCCGCCCCGGTCACATCTTCAACCTGGGCCACGGTATTCTCCCAGAAACACCTGTCGAAAACGTTCAACTGCTCGCAAACTTCATACACAATCAAGTTGGCGGTGATACAACACCTGTTCCATCTCAATGACTAACAGTTCTGACGTCGATGTCGTTATTGTCGGTGGGGGCATCAGCGGCCTAGCAGCAGCCTATGAAGTTCAGCAACGAGGCCTTCGGTTTGAATTATTGGAAGCATCGAGCCGATTCGGCGGTGTCATCCTAACCGAAATAATTGACGGATTCACCATTGATGCCGGACCAGACGCCTTGTTGGTCCAAAAACCGGCAGGTCTCAAACTTTGCGCTGAACTAGGCCTCGAAAGCCACCTCCAAAGCACGTTAGAACCACGCACCGCATTTATCCTGCGCAACGGTGTCCTGCACGCGCTGCCTGAAGACTCAGTTCTCGGCATCCCTACTCGAATGGCTCCTTTCATCTCCACAGGTCTATTTTCATTAATGGGAAAATTGAAATTTGGCCTAGACCTTATTCGTCCCAGAGGAAGCTACGGTCCGGACACCGATGAATCAATTGCATCGTTTTTTACTCGGCGTTTTGGAAAGGAGTCCGTCGACTATCTTGCTGAACCACTTCTTGGTGGTATCCATGCGGGCAACGTAGAACGACTGTCAATGCGCGCCCTATTTCCGAGATTCTTAGAAGCGGAACATCGACACAGAAGCTTAATTTTAGGATTTCGCCAGCAAGCAAAAACAATAACCAGCGGTGGTGCATTCCGCTCATTGCCAGGAGGCCTCGAACAGTTAGTCCACACGCTAGCAAATGCATTACCGCGAACACACTTGCATCAACAAAATAAAGTGGTGCGCCTCGAGTCTTCGCAGCCCTACGTAGTGCACTGTGATTCAGGCAAGGTGATCCGAACTCGCACTGTCATTCTGGCAATTCCAGCAGAACACGCTGCTACCTTAGTTGCAGGAGTTAATTCTAGACTTGCAAACCTTTGTCGCGACATCCCACACGTGTCAACTGCCACCATTGCTCTCGGTTATCGACGTCAGGCAATACGTCATCCGTTGAAAGGGACCGGATTCGTTGTCCCTCGAGTAGAGCGTGGCACAAGAATCACTGCAGCTTCATGGGTTTCATCAAAATGGCCTGATCGGGCACCAAGCGACCATGTTCTACTTCGCGCCTTTTTGGGTGGACGGCGTGATGCATCCGTTTTAGATCAACCAAATGCGGAGCTCATACGTATCGCCCACACGGATTTGGCTAGACTGCTGAAAATCGATGAAGATCCCAGATTGTCAAAAGTTTACCGCTGGCTGCGGTCCACGCCCCAACACGAAGTCGGGCATCTGTCTCGAATGAAACAGATTGAGGTTCAATTACAAAAACACCCAGGACTTTATCTGACCGGAAGCAGTTTTCGAGGCGCTGGAATTCCCGATTGCATCGCAGATGCACGAACCACCGCTAAGCGAATGGCTGAGGAGATTTAAGCGCTGAGGTAAGATTACCCGGCGACCACGGGCGCTTTAGACCGCTTCGTTGTTTTTACCGTCTTGGCGGACGCCGTCTTGGTCTTGCGTTTGCGACGCACCTTCCCATTCTTTAGCCGGTCCGGCAAAGGCACTTTGGAACTCTCAAGACTCGCCAAACTGGTTAAGAATTTCTTTACACCGTGTTCGTCAAACTCGATTCGGGTGTAAGCATCCTCAATGGCGACCACCAACCCAACGCCATACGTTGGTTCCGAAATTCGGGCCCCAATATTAAACTGTTTCATAACTTACGCTCATGACGAAAAAACACACTAGGATCTCTGCCAGGTAATTCCTTGCAACTGCAAGAATAACATAAACTTATGTGATCGTCAAGATTCTAAACTAATGGAACGAGGACTCAAAATCCTTCATGGTTGACTTTGCTTCTGACCGCTTAGGACAATACTTATTGAAATGACCAACATCCACATCCTCGGAGTCCCATTAGACCTCGGTTCCGGGCATCGAGGGGTCGACATGGGACCTTCCGCGATTCGAATAGCCGGCCTCGGTGAAGAAATCGAGAGTCTTGGGCATTCCATTACCGACAGAGGAGATATCGCCTCCGCCATCGCTGAAACAAAGCGGCCTGGCGACAGCAGCAAGAAGTACATTCGGCAAATCGCGTCGACCTGCAAAAAGGTTCATCACGCCGTTCTAACCAGCCTGGACGCTCACGCACTCCCAATTATTCTTGGTGGCGACCACAGCCTAGCTGTCGGATCCGTAGCCGCAACCTCCGAATTCGCGAGAAGGAAACGAAAACCCCTAGGACTCATCTGGATTGACGCACACGCGGACATGAATACACCGGAGACATCACCGTCCGGAAATGTTCACGGCATGCCTCTGTCGGCAATTCTCGGTCGAGAGCCATCTGAATTAACTCAAGTCGGCCATTCACTGGTCAAAGTCAAACCTGCAAAAACAGTCCTTGTGGGAACCCGAAACATGGATTCACACGAGCGGCAGATGGTTCGAGCATCAGGAGTTCATGTGTTCACAATGAAAGACATTGACCGGGAAGGCATTACTACCATCGCCGAAAAGGCGCTTAATATTGCCAGCGCTGGAACAGCTGGCTTTCACGCCTCTTTTGATCTCGACGTCTGTGACCCTTCTTTCGCACCCGGAGTTGGTACACCCATAAAAGGAGGATTAAATTACCGGGAAGCTCATGTATTAATGGAGACGATGGCAGACTCGGACCGATTACTCGCTCTCGATATGGTCGAACTGAATCCAATACTGGACGTTCAAAACACAACTGCCGAGTTTGCTACCGAGCTCATTCTGTCAGCCATAGGCAAGAAAATTCTATGATTCTTGTTTCTCTCAGAGAAACACCCATGAAAAGCCAACCCTAAATGACGCAGTTGCCAACACGATGCTAGAATTCAAACATACTGCGGGCCGCTAGCTCAGTGGTAGAGCACCTGGCTTTTAACCAGGGTGTCGATGGTTCGATCCCATCGCGGCCCATAACTACATAATTTTATTCGCAGAGATTCTATAATTGAGGCACTAATCACCCAACTGGCGATCGATTAAAAATCGTAAAACTGACTAGGAACAATTAATAGCCTGTGGAGACCAACATGAGCCCGATCAATCGACGGAATTTCATGAAAACAACTGCGGCCTTAGGACTAACCTCTTTACCCTCGGCCCGGAAGAGCTTGGCGCTCTCGACGAAACAGGACCCTCTAGGTATTCGGGATGACTTCCACGTCACTCGCAATTTTGCCTACCTGAATATCTCATTGGTCGGTCCAATGCCAACGATAGTGCACGATGCCGCCATTACGTACGCCGACAAGCAAAGGCTGAATCCCGCTGCCAGTTATTTTGAGTCTCGCCAAATCAAGGAGCAGGTTCGCATTAAATTTGCCAATCTATTCGGCGCAAACGCAAACGAGATCAGTCTTTTATTTTCAACTAGCGATGCCGAAAACATTGTGACTGACTCCTTGGACTTAAAGCCTGGCGACAATGTGGTGGTGGACGAGCTTCATTTCGCCACGACCTTTGTACTCTATCGAAACCTGGAAGCCACGAAAGGCATCGAACTCCGTATCGTACCCCACGTAAATGGCCAGGCCCGTATTGAGGACTTTGAAGCCAGGGTCGATGCCCGAACTCGAATGATCTCGGTGGCCTGGGTCTCAAATCGAAATGGTTATAGACATGATCTAAAAAGTCTGGCGGAGCTCGCCCACCATCACGGTGGTTACCTTTTCGCTGACGGTATTCAGTGCTTTGGAACTTTTCCAGTAAACTTGCATGATCTTGGCGTGGATTTCGCGTGTGGCAACTCCTACAAATACCTCTTATCCAGTTGGGGTGCAGCACCCTTTTACGTCCGCGAAGAACACCTCAATCTCATCACTCCCGACCGATTTGGTCATAACCAAGTCGCGAAAAACTTACCGGATTTTCATTTTGAATTGGAACAAACAGCCGCCAAGTACGAGCATGCCGGCCTAATATACGGAACCGTCGCTCAACTCGGCGCCGCGCTGGGATTTATTGGAGAGGTCGGACTGGATCGAATCGAGAAACACACAGTGGGACTCGCTCAGAATCTTCGGAATGGGATCGCCGATCTTGGTTACGAAATGTTTACACCTTCCAACAACCCCTCACACATTATGAGCTTTTGGCATGGTCGAGATACAGACGAAATTCAACGAGCGCTTGAGGAAGAGCGGGTCAGCATCACATTTCAGGAGAGTGGAGCTTTAATTCGCGCAAGCGTCGGAATGTACAACAACCAAGATGACGTTGCTCGCCTATTGAAAGTTCTCGCGAAACTGGCGTAACGTCGAACACTAGAACAGACGGAGGACTCATGCGCAAGTCGAAACAACGTGCGTGCGGCTACCACCTTGGAGCCTTCCTGCTTTTAACTATCGTCCTTGGGAGTTCCACTCCTTCCACTGCCCAAGCAGTTGACCCACTCATCGTTCAAACTAATGCGGCCGGCGACAATATTCACCTTATTGACCCAGCTTCGAACACCATCGTCGGAGAAATCTCTGGCATCGAAGTAAATCACGGAATTGCAGCCGCGCCCGATGGTCGCTTCTTTTACGTCACCAACGAAGTCGACCACACGCTAGATATCGTTGATGCGGAAAACCTGCAGATAACCCATAAAGTTCCGCTGAGTGGCCGACCAAACAACGTGGCTATTCGCCACGATGGCGGTCGAGTTTATGTGGCCATTGTATCGGCCCCAGGAGCGGTTGATGTCATCGACACCGCATCAGCCACACTTGTAACCAGCATAAATACCGCAGGGGGTGTCCATAACACATTCACCACGCCGGATGGTAAGTATGTCGTAGCAGGTTCAATCGCTGGTCGAAACCTCACTGTCATTGACTCAGAGACAGAAATCGCAGTCTGGTCACTGTTTTTTGATGCAGGCGTGCGACCAATGTCCTTTGAAACTAACCCAGATGGTTCAACAAGTCGTATCTTTGTCCAACTATCTAATTTCCATGGTTTCGCAATCGTTGATTTTGAGGAACGTCGTGAAGTTGGTAATCGTGTTGAATTACCATCGGTTCCCGAAGACGAACGCCACAACGAATTTCTTCAAGGATCACCATCGCACGGTCAAGGCGTGACGCCGGATGGCACGTCGCTTTGGCTCTGCAGTAAAGTAAACAGCTTCGTGTATGCCTACTCGCTACCTGAGCTCAACTATCTCGGCGGCGTTCACGTTGGAAGTCATCCTGATTGGCTAACCTTTTCGCCAGACAGTCAGTATGTCTATGTCGCAAACGCTGGATCTAACTCGACCTCTGTTGTAAGTATTGAAACCATGACTGAAGTAACTCAGATTCCTGTCGGCCAGGTCCCCAAGCGAGTGATCACCGCGCAAATCCCACGAACTTCAATTGAAAACTGGAGCGCTGGTCAATCTGATGATACTTCAATGGCGTCACGGGAACCTTTCGACTACGATTTTTATCGGGATGAGGTGGAACCTATTTTTGTGAGGAAACGAATAGGGATCGCACGTTGCGTTGTGTGTCACTCCACTCGAACACGTTTTCGACTGCAACCTCTACCAGCCGACGGAGAAAGCTGGACTACTGAACAATCCCAACGTAATTTATCTGTGACCCGACGGATGATTCGCCCAAATGACCTGATGGCCAGCCCGTTGCTGACTTTGCCACTTTCAGAGAAAAGCGGAGGGAACCCCTTTCATCCTGGTGGGAAACATTGGGCTTCACAAAGTGACCCGGAATGGCAGACCATAGTGCGTTGGATTCAAGGGTCGCAAGATTAATCGCGGATTTACACTATAATTAATTAGTCGTAGCCAAGTCGTATCCTTGACTACGAGCACTTTTCGTATCTAGAAGGAGGAGAAATGCTACCCGTTTTCCGTTCATTGATGTTCACCGTGCCCTTAACCGCCTTTGTTGTCGTCGGTTTTTCAGCATGCGCACCTGCAACTGACGATGAGACCGTCGTTGAAGAGGCAGAAGCAGTTGAAGAGGCTGCGACTGACGTTGCTGCAGATCTAGTGGGTGATTGGAATAGCTTGAAAAATAGGATGGTAACACAGGCAGAAGCTATGCCGGCCGAGCTCTACGAATACAAACCGACAGAAGAGCTTCGCAACTTTGCTGAACAACTCATGCACATCACCGGTGCCCAAAATAATACTATGGGGACTCTCAATGCTGCCATGGAAGCACCAGCAAGACCGGAGGAAACGGGCGACAAAGCTGCCGTAATCCAGGCGATGATTGACTCCTTTGATTATGGTGCGGCTGTACTTGCCAGCGAAACCAGTGACTCCATTCACGACGTCATAGAGTGTTCGTACTTAGGCACGTCGACCAAGGCTCGTTGTGTCTATAGCACCATGATTCACACGTGGTCAGAGTACGGAGTTATGACCGTTTATCATCGACTGAATGACCTAGTACCTCCAGCCAGTCAGTAGGCAACTCAAACTATCGACTAATCAGTTGACTACACCGAGCGAACGTTACAACTAAGCGTATCTTTCTGAGGCCCGAAGACAGTTCAACGTTCTTCGGGCTTCAACTTTAATAAAGGCAAATCTATGATCAATTTTGCTGCCCTCGCCGTATTACTAGGACTAACCTTGCCTCAAACTGAGGCACTTGTGGCCACTCATGTTAGCGATGCCGACATCACTACCGTTGCCAGTGCTGCCCCTGAGGGCCGTGTCACAGACGACTCTATTCGACTAGTCGATGCGGGGGGATACAACGTAGGCATCGGAATAGTCCAACGGCCCGCGACCAATCGACCGAGCGCAATTCAACATCATGCGCTCACTGAAGTGTATCGGGTGATTACTGGGGTCGGCACGCTGGTTACCGGAGGAACACTTGTCGACAGCCGAGAACTTGCAGCAGATAGCCAGATAGTGAAAGTGCTAACTGGACCAAGTGATGTTGGCCAAGGCGTCGACGGGGGTAATTCCCGTCGTATAGCCACGGGTGACATGGTTATTATCCCAGCCGGTGTTCCTCATGGATTCATAGAGATTGAAGAGGATATCGCCTATCTGGTTGTGCGAGTAGACCCTCAACAACTCCTACAGATTAAATAACGGCTTAAGTGGTCGACGCCATCGGGAAGGTTTTTGAAGGCTTCCCGATGGCGTCGACCACTTGGTAAACCGGCCAATTAATCTATCGTTCAAGCTTTCAAAACACTTTTGAACGCCTTTGCCGCCACCTCCATCTCCTCCATAGTGCCAATTGACACTCGGCAGTGTGTCTTTTCCAGTGGAGGAAAGTCACGACCAACTTGCACATCATGCTGCAGACATGCGGTGCGGAAAACACTCGCCGGATGACCGAGATTGATAAATAAAAAGTTTGTCTGCGAAGCGGGAGCATTCACGCCCAAGCCCTTAAAGGTTTTCAATGTGAAATCACGAACACGTTTGTTCTCTGCTCGTTCGCGAGCCATATGCTCCGGGTCGCGCAATGACGCAATCGCAGCCGCCGCGGTAAAACTATTTACGCTGCCCAACCCCCAGACATTATTCATCGCTTGCAAGGTTCTCGGTTGCCCAATCGCATACCCCAACCGTAGGCCAGCCATTCCATAGGCCTTTGAGAATGTCCGAGTGACGAACACGTGTGAATCTTGCAGGGACAACGGAACGGCCGTCTCGCCAAAGCGATCGGCATAATCGATATAGGCCTCATCAACATGAATCATCGTGTTGGGTGATGTAGATCGCACACGACTGATAAAGTTTGCTACTTGATCGAGTGAATAAAATGTTGAGGTTGGGTTGTTCGGATTGCAAAGAAACACTAACCCGGCCCCTTGGGCCGCCTCCACCATCCCATCCAGATCGAGCTCCAAGTTTGCCTTCACTGGCACCTCTTTGACTGGCGTGCCGATTCGTCTGGCAGTGCCTACGGGAGCACCATACGATGGGGAACCATTAACCAATGCTTGTGTTGGTGACGTAAACGCTCGAACCGCGGCGGCAAGCAGACCAGCCGAACCTGTACTAACAAGGACATGGTCTGAATCCGTCCCATACATCTCACCAATCGTGTCCGCTAAATCTGGAGGATTATCAGGATAACGTCCAACACCAGGCGTAACGCGGCCGTCTAAAGCAGCTAATGCCGAGTGTCCCGGTCCTCGTGGATTTTCATTTCCACTAATGCGAATGAACCCTGGCGGTACCAGCGGAGGATTTTGTACAGTTTCAAGCCCGGACGCCGCTAATTCCTCCCGACCGCGCGCGATGATAAAGGCCGTCGAAAGCGCACCAGCGCCACCGAGTCCAACAGACCGAACGAATGCTCTTCGTGATAAATCCATAAGATCTCCTTTAGTCTCAGTCTAAATATCGTACGGGACGAACTACTATAACTCCTCTGAATCAACACTTTGGATATATCAACCTCAAATCTCGCTTCAACCTCGAGGCTGTGCTATTCTGCCGCACATCTCATTTGAAAGGATATTTACATGGCTGACGCTGTCGATCCTGTCAATAAACGCCGCCAATTCCTTAAGTTTCTGGCCGCCAGTCCTCTCATGGCGTCGGCTGGACTAACTGGAGGGCTCGTTGACGAACTGATAGCAAGTGGCCCAGGCGGCGCTCCTGACCTTGAACTCTTCATGAACGAGGTCGGCAAACAGGAGATCGCGATTGCTTCAGAAGCCGAAGCCCTCAACGTTTTTGATTTTCAAGTAGTTGCAAAACAAGTCTTGCCGCCTGCCCACTATGGTTACATGGCAACCAGTATCGATGACGACAGTATGTTACGCATTAACCGTGAAGGTTTTGACCGATTCGGCCTCCGCATGCGACGCCTAGTCGACATTCGAACAATTGATTCATCGATCGAACTATTCGGTAAACACTGGAGCACTCCAATTACTATTCAACCAACGAGTAGTAATGCGGCCTTCCATCCTGATGCAGAAATTGCCGTCGCCAGAGCTGCCCGCAATAAGAATCACATTCAAATGCTTTCCACTGTAGCTTCAAGTGCCATTGAAGACGTCACTGCAGCCCGAGGTGAACCGATTTGGTATCAACTCTACGCGGATAGCTACTGGAACCGCACGCTCGCCATGGTTAAACGAGCGGAAGCCACCGGCACTCCGGTACTCGTCTGGACTATCGACCTCCTTGGTGGACGCAATACCGAGACAGCCACGCGGTTACAACGCATTGACGATCGAAACTGCTCTGTCTGTCACGAACCGACTGCCACGAGTCGCTACAGTCGGTCGATCAAACCGATGGGGCAGAATCTCCCGGACCCTATTGGAGAAAGCCTGAGCCGAGGACTCACCTGGGATTTCATCGCTCGCCTGAAGGATGCGACTCCCATGAAACTAATTTTAAAGGGAGTCGTTACTCGAGAGGATGCCCTCCTCGCAGTCAGTTACGGAGCTGATGGAATCATTGTTTCGAATCACGGAGCACGTGCTGCTGCAAGTGGTCGATCCACGATTGAATGCTTACCGGAAGTGGTTGAGGCCGTTGACGGCCGAATACCCGTATTAATTGATAGTGGATTCAGGCGCGGAACCGATATTTTTAAGGCCTTAGCACTTGGTGCCACCGCTGTCGGAGTCGGCCGACCCTACCTCTGGGGATTGGCCTCTTTCGGCCAAGCCGGCGTTGAAGCCGTGCTCCAAATGCTTCGTCGTGAGCTTGAACTAGTTATGCGTCAGGCAGGAACTCCTACAATCAAGGATATTAAACCTGCCCATGTCCTTCACCGGACACTTTAATCCACGGCTATGCCGACGTTCGGACTACGACCTCTTGCTCTTCTGTTCGTCATCATCTTTCTAGCGCTAATCTGGCCCGTGTACCCCCTAGCCAGTCGAATCGAACCGTTTGTCTTTGGACTCCCTTTCTCCTTGTTCTATGTTCTGAGCCTAGTGCTGCTCTCTTTTACGATTTTATGGCTCTACGATCATTATCTGAATCGGAGAGAAGACCGCTAAGATGCCTTCCTGGATTACGGTCTTCATTATTATTCTGCTGTATCTCGGTCTGTCACTGACGGTCGGTCTTTGTTCGGGTCGCTCGACGTCCCGCGGAACCGAAGGATATGTAGCTGGCGACCGGCAACTGGGGTTTGTCTCTCTCTATTTCATTATGGGTGCATCAATCTTCAGTGCCTTCGCGTTCCTCGGCGGTCCGGGCTGGGCTTACTCACGAGGAGCGGCATCGTTCTACATTATTGGCTACACCAGTCTTGGTCTTGTTCCGTTGTATTTCTTTGGCCCTAAAGTGGCCGAACTTGGCCGGCAATTTAAATACGTCACGCAAGCGCAACTATTTGCACATCGATATAAAAATCCTTACATCTCGGTCACGCTCGCGACCATTAGCCTCATAGCCTTCCTCCCCTACTTAACACTACAGATGCAGGGAGCTGGTTACGTCTTCTCTGTAGTTACCGAAGGTCGATTGCCACAGTGGGCCGGTGCTGCCATAACTTACGGAGTGGTCTTATTCTATGTTTGTCGACGGGGCGTCATGGGGATCGCCTGGACCAATATGTTTCAAGGAATCCTGATGATGGCATTAGCCTGGGGCCTCGGCCTCTACCTGCCGTATGTGCTCCATGGTGGCATCGAAGCCATGTTTAAAGAACTCGCAGCCGTCTCTCCAGCCATGGTGCAAGCCCCGGGCCTTGACGCGACTGGCGCGAGATGGAGCTGGGGTGGATACTCAAGTGCGCTTGCCATCTCGATGTTTGGTTTTAGTGTGTGGCCCCATTATTTTATGAAGATTTATACGGCTGAAAACATCGGGACATTACAAAAAACGGTGATCTTTTATCCAACCTTCGCATTTTTTTTACTTCCGATTCTAATCATTGGCTTCTCCGGCGTTCTCGCTTTTCCAGATGTCGTGCCAGCGGACACAATCCTGCCGACGATCGTCACTTCATTAGGTCTACCTGCCGTCGTTGTCGGACTGTTCTGCGCGGGAGCCCTTGCAGCATCGATGTCCTCCGGCGATGCGATCGTCCATGCGGCTGCGTCAATTCTCGTTAAGGACTTTTATCGGGTGCTGTTTCGGCCAGCAATCAGCGATCGGCAGGAAACAACACTGATCAAGTATCTAGTTGTCGCAATCGGAGCCGTCGCCTATTTCTTCGCTATAAATTCTGAAATTTCCTTGGTCTATCTGTTGCTTCTGTCGTATGGAGTGATCGCGCAAATCGCGCCAGCGTTAATCGCGACGTTGTACTGGCGACGGTCAACTCCGACGGCTGTGCTCGCCGGCTTAATCGTGGGCTCCTGCGTCACACTCCTTTGGAATCTGGTGCCCAGTCTCCAATGGCAGGACATTCATCCTGGAATTTGGGGGTTACTCGCAAACGGCCTGGTCCTTCTCGTCGTCTCCTTGAACACGACTCCTATGGAGAAAAACCACGTCGACATCTTCGTAACACCGAACAAAACCGAAGCATTATAATAGAATGATAGGCTCAGTTTTAGTGTTCATCTTAACTGTTCTGATTGGAGTTCTTTATGCCCCGCCTACTGCCACTCGTTTTACTTCTAGCCATCTGCTTGCTTTTTAATGCAGATACTTACGGATTCACGGCAAGCCAAACTCAGGGAGCTCATGACGAAGAGGCGCTTGGAACGGTACACTTCCCCACTTCGTGCAGTGCCGAAGTGCAACCTCAATTCAATCGCGCCATCGCCTTACTGCATTCGTTTTGGTTTCAGGCTGCAATCGACGCTTTTGAAGAAGTGCTCGAAGTTGATTCGTCCTGTGGGATCTCCTATTGGGGCATCGCGCTTGCCAACTGGGGTAACCCAGTAGGGTCCGGTGCAAATCAGAATGGAAGCCGTCCGACTGCGCAATTGCAAGCGGGGCTGGATGCCATTCACCAGGCACGCGCGACCGGCGCAAACTCCGAACGCGAACGTGACTACATTGAAGCTCTAGCCAATCTGTACGAAAACTATGAAGAAACGGTTGACTGGCCTCGAGTGCTTGACTACGAAAAGGCGATGGAAGCTCTTGCCGTAAAATACCCTGACGACTCAGAAGCGGCCATCTTTTATGCACTCGCAATCATCAATGCAACGGACCCGAATGATAAATCGTATGCAAAGCCATATCGTGCGGCAGCTATTTTGGAGCCTGCCTTTATCGAAGAACCTGACCATCCAGGGATCGCGCATTACATCATCCACGGTTTCGATGTACCCTCGTTGGCCAATCGAGCCCTGGACGCTGCGGAGCGATATTCAGCCATTGCGCCATTAGCCCCCCATGCTCTTCACATGCCGTCTCACACGTTTACACGACTCGGCTACTGGCAAAATTCGATTGACACGAATATCAAATCGGCAGCCGCGGCTCTCGAAGATAATTCGCCTGCTGAAGCGCTGCATGCAATGGATTACATGATTTACGGCTATTTGCAAACTGGCCAGGATGAAGCTGCGGGAGAAATCGTTAAAGAAATGGAACGAATCTTAGGAACCATGGAATCTCCAAATAGCCGTGGCTTGGGTGGCTCCTATGCAATCGCGGCAATCGATGCCCGTCACGCTCTTGAACGCAAGGATTGGACCAGAGCTTCGGCGCTTAATGTGCGTCGAACCCCGGTCCCTTTCGTCGATGCCATCACCTACTTCGCCAGAGCGCTCGGAGCCGCCCGGAACAATATGCCTGATATGGCTCGTAATGATCTCGACCAATTACGACGTGCGGCCGAGTCTCTTGGCAACACTAGTTTTTGGGGTACGAAAGTTGACATTCAGCGGCAGATCGCTGAAGCCTGGATTTTATTTGCTGAAGGGAATACCAACGACGCACTTGCTCTGATGCGCCTCGCGGCGGACCGAGAAGATCTCACCGAAAAGTCAGGAGTTTCACCAGGACCTATTGCGCCAGCGAGAGAGCTACTCGGCGAAATGCTCCTCGCAGCAGATCTCCCTGGTGCAGCTCTTGAAGAATTCAAGCCAGCTATGAATGAAGAACCTGGTCGATTCGGTGCGCTATTTGGAGCCGCGCAAGCTGCCGAACAAATTGGCGACATGGGCCTCGCTAGCGCCTACTATCAGACACTCTTGGAGATTTGTGAACGCGCAGACGACGAAGCTCGAGATGCGCTTATGCACGCACGGGAAAGTATTGCTGAAAACGAATAGCCGTCGTATCGAACTACACGTGGGACACTAAAGTAGCTTCGAATCGACCGTGCTACACTAACGTGTTGTCGTCAAAATAATATGTCCCCATCGTCTAGTGGCCCAGGACACCAGGTTTTCATCCTGGCAACAGGGGTTCGATTCCCCTTGGGGACGCCAATTTTAGTGGAAAAATACCCGCCAGAAGTCCAGTAAATCGCCCAGTTTCGCTAAATCAATAACACGGAAAATGCAGTCCGTTATGGT
>Ga0310342_100000026_pt1 | contig 72910 bp, 52 predicted proteins | sample S15DNA20500_MG_FD_206155 | JGI IMG/M metagenome (GOLD analysis project Ga0310342, IMG submission 206155) | Marine microbial communities from station ALOHA, North Pacific Subtropical Gyre - S1503-DNA-20-500_MG | ecosystem: Environmental > Aquatic > Marine > Oceanic | place: Pacific Ocean: North... | reverse complement strand
GCGCGCCCAGGCTCGCCGAGGAGTGCGAATGACTGAAATTGACCAGGGTGTTCTCTATCCCCGTCTGCTTCCTGATCTCGGCGCGAAGCTCATCGCAGAGCTCAAAGCCGCCGAAGATCAGGTCGAGACAGATGATCGCCAGTGAGTTTTTCTCCGCGTCCTCGAGGTAGAGGCACCTGGCGAAGAGAGGGTCGTTCACCCCGACGCTGAGGCGAAAGTAGTGCTGGATCTGGTGTCCTACCGGCGGCGTGATCTCACGCTCGGCGGCGCCGGCTCGCATACCTCCCTCGGCCCTGGAGGACGGCAGGCCGATCGCGAGTATCGTAAAAAACACGTAGAAGAAAATCTGCGGACGCTTCATTGGCTGGCTCCTGACTCTGGCTTTTTCACTCGGGGTGAATAATTCCTGTTGGGGCAGCAATCAAAATGCTCCCTGATCATACATCAATGAGGTTCTTTGAGGATCGCCGACTCGAATGGAATACCCCCCCCTCCACGGCATGTTTACTCTCGCTACCTGAAGCGCTTCGGCGTATTTTTGGTGGTCCTTCAAGGTAAGTTAGACATTTTGATGACGTCCGGAAATAACCAGGAGCCCCAATCATGAAAAGCTGTTTGATGTGCATCGTTGCCACGATCCTGTTGAGTCTCTCTTCCCCCACCGCGGCGCAGGACAAGACCGCGGCGGTCCGGATGGGCAATGGATCGATGACCTTCGACACCGTTCCGGGCTGGGGCCTGGGAGCCGATGGGAAGTCCGTCCTCGGACCGACTCACGGCGGCGTCACCATCGACAAGGCGGGCAACATCTACACCAGCGCCAATAAGGGCGTCGTCGTGTTCTCTCCGGACGGAAAGATCGTCCGCGAATTCCTCGGCAAGGCGTATTCGGACCTCCACGACCTGGAGGTCCGCGAAGAAGACGGCGCCGAGTTCATCTACGGAGCCCGCAACAACAATGCCGAGGGGATCAAGTTCAACTCGGTCGATGGGAAGATCGTCCTGAAGCTGACGGTGGCGGGCATCGCCAGGGAGTCCGGCCTGAAAATCAGGAGAATGAATCCCACCGCGATCACGGTTGCCCCCAACGGCGACATCTTCCTCTCCGATGGCTACTACAGCAATCGGATCTTCAGGTTCGACAAGACCGGGAAGTACATCATGCACTTCGGGAAAAAGGGTAACGGACTGGAGCAGTTCAACACCGCCCACGGCATGACCCTCGACACGCGCTACGACCCTCCGCGGCTCCTGATCTGCGATCGCAACCACCGGCCCAAGGGCCGGCTGGTTCACTACAGCCTTGAGGGAAAATTTCTCGGCGAGGTCGTCACCGGCCTCGGGATGCCGACCTCCGTCGCCGTCCAGGGCGAGTACGTCTCGGTTCCTGACCTGCACGGACGAGTGGTCATCCTCGACAAGACCAACACCATCATCGCGGTCCTCGGCCACAATCCCGACCGCCGCAAGGGCGCGTCCTTCGGCATCAAGCAGGAGAGTTGGGTTGAAGGACACTTCAGCGGAACCCACGGGTCCTGTTGGGACGCCGCCGGCAACCTCTACGTGCAGGATTGGAACGTCTCCGGGCGGATCATGAAGCTCGTTCGGGTAAAGTAGCCCCCTCTTCCCGGAAACACCGGATCTTCAGAACCCCCCGGGCCCGGCCTTTCGGGGCAGGAGGTAATGGATCGGCGTGCGGGGAACAGAGAGCCTGCGCCGTTTCGGCGTGGTCGCCCGGCGAAGAGCCTTCGGACCGCCGACCACGGGCAGCTCGATAGAGGTCGCACCGAGCTCCACGGTAAGCTCCGTGCCCGGCTTCGGCCAGAGGGTGAAGTCCTTATCGCTCGAAAAGATCATGAGCCCGATACGTTGCCCGGCGGGAATCACCTGGTCGTCCGGCTGGAAATCAAAGCTCAGTTCGTAGAACTCCCCGGGCACCAGCGGCTCGCTCTCCCTGATCGAATCGTGGTTCTGCGGATCAGCCCAGCCGCGTGAGATGAGGTTGTCATTGGTCCTGCCTCCCTTGGTCCATGGCAGGGAAACGAGCCAGACCGACAGGTTGACGGCTGGCTGGCTGGAGGCCACCTTGATACGGATGCTCGGGGTGCCGGAGATGTGCACCGACCGGGACAGCTTACGGGTGGCGTAGAGCAGGCGATGCTCGCCCTCTTCCTGGCTGGCGAGGCTCGCCCCGTTTATCTCGTAGTTGTCGACCAGCTTCTCACTGCCCTGGCCGGGCCGGGCCTTGAAACCGAGCCGGCCCGTTTCGTTGCCGCCCTTTTCGAGATGCAACCTGACCGGCGCGGCCTTCGGATTCGGATAGTCCTCATAGGGAGTCGGCTCGGTGCGCTTCTTTCCCTCCCTGACAATCCAGGCGCGCGGGTCCTTCTCAACGCCGTTCTCGATGCCGAAGAGGTAGCGCGTGAACCAGCGGTTCATCAGCTTCATCGGCGGCGGACCGCCATGGCCGCCCTGGTGGAAAAAGGCCTGCAGTGGAAGGCCCTTCTTCTCCTTGAGCGCCTCGTAAATACGTACGCTGTGCTCCGGCATGACGTTCCAGTCGTTGAATGCATGCGACATCAGCGTCGCGGCCTTCAGGGGACCGAGCTCGTTGAGATAATCGCGGCCGAACCAGAAGTCGTTGTAGTCGCCGCTGAGCCTGTCAAAGTTCTCTGCCATCTCCCGGTCACGAACGTTTGAGTCGCAATATTCTCGCCTCATCGGCTCGCCGGAGTTGATGAAGTCGTAGAGAACGTCGATGTCCTCGCCCATGTAGCCGCCCGGATGGCGAATCAGGCCATTGGAGCGGTAGTAGTGATAGTAGGAGGTGTTCGGAGCGATAGGGATGATCGCCTCGAGCCCCTCGACCCCGGTCGTCGCCGCGGCGAGCGCGAGGGTGCCGTTGTAGGAGGTGCCCGTCATCCCCACCTTGCCGGTACACCAGGAGGCCTTGACCTCCTCGTCACCATCGATCGTGGTATAGCCGGGCGCGCGCCCGTTCAGCCAGTCGATGACGGCCTTCGGCGCCAGCGACTCGTTGTCACCGCCGACGGTGGGACATCCTTGCGAGAGTCCTGTTCCCGGCGACTCGGAATGGACCACCGCGTAGCCTCGCGGCACCCATGTCTTGGAATGAGATTTTGAAATGACCGGCCTGCGGCTCTGGTGCTTGATCGCCGGGGGGTGCTTGTGCTCAGGAGGTTTGGCTCCCAGTTCGTGCTTCGGATCCCAGAAAAACTCCTTTTTATTGGAGCCGGTACCGGCGAAGTACGGACTCGACACGTAGACAACCGGAACCTTCAGCCCCTCGGTGTCGGTCTGCTCAGGCCGGGTGACGGACACGTGCATGCGGTCGGGCTTGTCATCGCCATCGGTATCGAAGCTCGCCTGCACCCAGAGATCGTGCCGGATCCATTTCGAGGAATCCTTGAAACCTTCGACAACCTGCGACTCGCCATCAGCGAATACCGGGACCGTTGGTTTTTTGTCCTGCGCGAACCCATCCGCCGATGACGCGGAAAGAACCAGGGCGACGATAAAGAAGTGAAAGAAAAAACGACCGGTCACTGTTCTTTTCCTCCACCGCCGCCACCCCCTCCAGTATCTCTCTCAGCATTCTCCCGCACGAGATACTGCACCTTGGGCATCATCCCCGCGGCATGCTGCTGAACCTCTTCGTGCCGGTCCTCCCTGCTGATCGCCGTGATGGTCTCCAGCACGGCCGGATCCCCTCCATGCCACATGAGAACCTCCAGGCTCCTCATGCGAACCCTCGGATCCGCATCATCCGCCAGGATATCGAGCATGGGCTGCTTGACCTCCTCGGACCTTTCGCCGCGAAGGGTCTTCACCACTTCCTCACGAAGCTCCGGTCCAAGCGCAGTGTCCCTGGCCAGGTCGATAATGGACTGGAGGGCTTCAGGCGGGCCGCTCTGCCCCTTCCCCTTCGACTTGCCCGCCATCCTACGTAAACTCTGCCACGCTTTCAGGCGATCCCTGGCGGGCTGGCTGGTGTCGAGGACCAGGTCGAGAGCCTCCTCGGCCTCTTTTTCCCTGGCCCGGGCAAAGCCCGAACGAGCCAGCTCGGCGATATTCTCATCGCTTTCAAGGCTGTCGAGCCGCTCGGCAAGGGCGGCTATGTCGGCCGCGAGGTTCGAATCAGCAGCGATAGCGGGAGTCTTCTCTTCTTCCCCGATCTTTGAAACGGCGGGTGTGCCCCCCTCGAGCTTCTCGATGCGCAGCCTGAGCTCCTCGGCCTCTTCCCTCAACGCCGACGCGAGCTTCTTGAGCTCACGGGCAGTCTCATCCGGAGAGCTGTCCCCGGAAATGGCTGACGACATTGAGCCGGCATCAGAGCCCGTCTGCAAAAGAGCAAACCCCGCCATCCCGCCGGCCAGAACCGACAGGCTCAGGCAGATTGCCACGGGCAGTTTCGACATTTAATATCTCCATAAACAGGTGATTAAGAGGAGTATGATAATATCAGTCCGCTTCGCCGTATACCTTTCATCGTTGTCTCCAACTTGTCGATTTGCCTGACAGGACACGCTAATAACCCAACTCCAGAGACTACCGTGAAACACACCCCTCTTTTTATTTACCTTCTTTTCGTCCTCCTCCCGGGCGCTCAAGCCGCCCAGCCCAACATCGTCTTCATCCTCGCTGATGACCTGGGCTACGGCGACGTCGCCTGCTACAACTCCGAGTCGAAGATCCCGACCCCGAACATCGACCGGCTGGCGCGCGAGGGAATGCTCTTCACCGACGCCCACAGCCCCTCGACGGTCTGCACCCCCACGCGCTACAGCGTGCTGACCGGCCGCATGGCCTTTCGCACGGGGATGCGCGGGGTGTTCACGGGTGCCGGCGGGCCGTGCATGATCGAGAAGCCGCGCCTAACCATCGGCGGCCTGCTGCAGGAAAAAGGCTACACCACGGCGCTCTTCGGAAAATGGCACGTCGGCATGACCTTCTTCGACAAGGAGGGCAAGGCCATCAACAAGAACGGCCTCGAGGCGGTGAAGCGCATTGACTATTCGAGAGCGATCCCCGACGCGCCGATCCACCGCGGCTTCGACCGCTTCTTCGGAAGCGTCTGCTGCCCCACCACCGACTGGCTCTACGCCTTCATCGATGGCGACCGCATCCCGGTGCCGCCGACGAAGATCATCGACCGCGGGCCGCTGCCCAAGCACCCCTACTCGCGCGACAACCGCCCCGGCATGATCGCTCCGGGCTACGAGATGGAAGAGATCGACCTGCAGTTCCTCGAAAAAAGCCTGCAGTTCCTCGAGAACCATGCCAAAAAATCCCCGAAGAAGCCCTTCTTCCTCTTTCACTCGACCCAGGCCGCACACCTGCCCTCCTTCCCCGCCGATGCCTTCAAGGGCAAGACCAAGGCCGGCCCCCACGGAGACTTCATCTTCGAGCTTGACCACGTCGTCGGCGAGCTGCTCAAGGCATTGGAAAAACACGGCCTTGCCGACAACACCCTGGTGATGTTCTCGAGCGATAACGGCCCCGAAGTACCGACCGTCATCTCGATGCGCCACGACCACAAGCACGATGGCGCCCGCCCCTGGCGCGGCGTCAAGCGCGACAATTGGGAGGGTGGTCACCGTGTTCCCTTCATCGCGCGCTGGCCGGGAAAGATCAAGCCGGGCTCGACCTCGAAGCAGACGATCTGCCTGAGCGATCTCGTCGCCACCTGCGCGGCGATCGTCGAGACGGACCTGCCGAACGATGCCGCCGAGGACAGCTACAATTTCCTCCCCGCCCTGCTGGGAACCGACGACGGCAAGCCCGTGCGCCAGTACACCCTGCACCAGACCATCACCCTGGCGCTGGCAATTCGCCGCGGCCCGTGGAAATACCTCGACCACAAGGGCTCAGGCGGCAACAACTACGGCCGCGGAGGCCGCTGGGGCATGAAGCAATACGCCCTGGTCGAAAAAGCCCCAAAGGCACCCGCCCAGCTCTACAACCTCGACAACGACCCCGGCGAGACCACCAACCTCTACTTCAAAAATCCCGAGATCGTCAAGGAGTTGAAGACGAAGCTCGAGGAGTACAAAAAATCCGGCCGCAGCACGCCGATAAGAAAATAACCCCGGCTCGCCCTTTCAAACCGGAGCGCGCCGAAAAAATTTGCGCAACCGCGACGGCTCTCAGATGTTTACACTACTGGGCTATGTTCGATCCTGTGACCGTGAACCATTGGTTTTATCCCAGGGAAGACAAATGAAAAGAATCCTGAGCGTCCTGGCGCTGCTACTGCTCACGGCGACTCTCGCATTGGCGCAAGACAGCGCAGTGAAGTCCGTACTCGATCGCTACGAGGACTTCCGTCCGCAAGCGGACGATCTGGCCATGTACCAGATCGACTGGGCCCCCTCTCTCGAGGAGGCGCAGAAAAGAGCGCGGCGTGAAAAGCGGCCGGTCTTCCTCGTTATCATCCACGCGCAATACGGAGATCTCACCTCGGGGCACTGCTGAGCTACAGCCACTCAGGTCCGGGGGACCTCGCTCATCGACCCGGAGGTGGTTCGCACACTCCGCCCCTTCATCGCCGCCTCCTGGTACGGTCACCGCGATGACCGTGACATCCCAGACCCCATCAGGGAAGTGTGGCGCCAGAAATTCAAGGACCGGCGAGCCAAAAACAAGCAGAGCAATGTCGACCTCGCCGTCCTCGACTCCAGTGGCAAGCTCGTTCACTGGTTCGACGGTTTTCGCCGCATTAAACCCCAGGGGTTTAGAGGCGGACAGAAGCGTGAATCTCTCGGCGACTACACAGTGAGAGAATTGCAGATAGCTCTCCTTGGAATAGATCTTAAGGAGATACGGGAAAAGAAACACCCGCTGGTGCTTCCCGATCTTGAGAAGCCGGGCATCCGTGTCTTTGTTCAGCTCCTCGATGACCGCATGAAGGCCTATCGTGCCCCGGTCGTCGAAGCCATCGCGCTTGAAAAGGCGGACTGGAAGCCGCTCGAGTACCCTCGCAAGAAGCGCGCCGTGGATGCTTCCGTGCTGAAGAAGTGGCTGTCGCAGGTCTATCCCCCCGGCGTGATGGAACGAACGAGCCAGCAAACCAAGCTGGTCTACCAGATCAGCAAGGTCGAGGGCGCCCTGACGTTCGAACCCGCGGGCTCGAACGAAGAAACACGCTTCGCCCTTCTCAGCGGCAAGATCAAACTTACCGACGAAGGACCCGGCGACTTCAGCTACGAGGGCAAGCTCGAGCTGGTGCTTACCTACGGACGCACGCAATCGAAGATGCTCTCGCTGAAGGGAGTCTTCGATGGAATCTACCCGCGCTACAGCCGGGTGCAGGAGCGGGTGCGGAAGATCCCGCTTCGGGCGACCTTCGAATCTCTGCCGGTGGTCGATGAGGACCCCTCCCGCGACAACCGCAAGATATAACCTCCACCCCTCGCTCCAGGATCAGGGCCTGTGCTTTCTGATGAAAGAATCCTTCAGGGCGCCAGTGTGCGCGTTCTCGGGGAAATCATAGTCGTGCGGCAGGACCAGGCCTGTTGCCCGGGATGAACCGGGAATGAGCTTCTGAGCGACCATCCGCGCACGCCGCTTCTGCCCAAGCGCGCTGTCCAGCCTGGAGAAATTGTCACGGGCAAGATTCCTGCGTGCCGGATCTTCCGGATCCGTGGAGATCTTCTCCAGGAAGGGCTTGTAGCGCCTGAGCTCCTTGCCCAGGTTCGCGCTGCTGCCCACGACGTCCGAGCCGAGCATAAAGTTACCCGGATGCGAACGAACAAGCTCCGCCCAGGCATCAAGGTCCTTGAGGATATAGTCCTCGAAGACGACCCAGGAAAGATCGATGTAGACCCGCTCACCGAATTGATCGAGCACGGCGTCAAGCCAGTGAGGCAGATTCCCGACAACCACCCGGCGGCTGATACCCGCGTGACACCAGATAAACTTCGTATCGGGACAATAGGCAAAGAGATCGACCAGCTCATCGAGATAAACCGGCTCTTTCACCTCCGAGGAGCTGCGGGATACCGGGGCGATATTGTGATGAATGCTGACGGGTAAATTAACCTCTCCGGCAAAACGGCACAGACGCTTGAGCGCCGGGTGATTCCCCCGGGGACGGTCTCCTATTGTCAGGTTGGTCAGGTCATCATGGCGCGACATCACCTCGCCGATCCCCTTCCAGACGCCGGGGAACTCCTTGATTCTCTTGACCACCAGGTCGACAGCCCCGAGATCGGTCCCATCGAATCCGCAGATGAACGGCGAGAGTGAATCCAGCCTTGCGAGCGCCCCTGCATCACCAGAAAACTTCCTCCTGTATTCCAGAAAGGCCGCGCCGATGAGGTAGTCGGTGTCCCGCGCCCTCACGACCCGGGAGCTGGAGTCGAGGTAATACCTCGGCCGGGCGAAAGGTTCATTCTCAGACCACTTTTTCAGAAACGGCATCCCCGAAACCATGGCGTGATCGACCCCTGAGGCAGCCATGTCCCTGAACAACAGGCTCAGGCGCCGCCATTGCTCACCAAAGGGGAGGGCCAGGTAGCGAACGGCCTTGCTGCCCTTGATTTCCCCGCGGCTCCCTATTCCCTTGAAAAACCCATCCGCGTTATCAAAAGCTCCGTTCTGCAGAAAGTCGATCAGGTGCACATGCGCATCAGAGAAACGGTCCGGGACTGCGGATGAAACAGCCGCTTTCTTTGTCCCCGGGTTTGACTGGCTCGGCGAACCAGCTGGGCCCTTTACCCCCGGCTGCGAACACCCCGCAAGGAAAATAGCTGTGAGCAGGCCCATCCCTGCAGCTTTTCTGAACATTATCATCTGCTGATTCCTGTCCGGTTTCCTTCGATTGCCAGAAGTGCTTTGCGACCGCTTATTTAATCTGATGGAGAATACCCGGTCAACAAGAGGCCGGCTGAGGTGAAGACTCGATCCCACTGAATGCACTTGTCAATGGCGCCGATGGTGGGCGAGAATTCCCGCACACGGTACAAAAACTCTTTCTGTAAAGCTCTCCCATGAGAATAACGACCTGCTTCCTGTTGACTACACTCTCAACCACCAGCGCCGCAGCCATCGATGGCTGGCCCGCGGGGGTCAGCGAAGTCAGCTACCCAAGCAGCGCGGATCAGAGCAAACAACCCGCCCTCTTTTATTCTCCCGATGCGGAGGAACCGTGTCCGCTCCTCGTCGGCCTCCACACCTGGAGCAGCGACTACAGGAACGGCTATGACATTCCCTACGCGAAGTGGTGCGTCGAGCAGGGATGGGCCTTCATCCACCCTGATTTCCGCGGACCCAATCGCCGGCCAAAGGCCTGCGGCTCCGAGTTCATGGTCAAGGACATCTCGAGCGCCGTGGAATGGGTGGCGAAGCAGCGGTCCATCGATCGCAACCGGGTCTATCTCGTCGGCACCTCCGGGGGAGGGCACGCGGCCCTGCTCCTTGCCGGGAGGCTTCCCGAGCTCTGGGCCGGGGTTTCCGCCTGGGTAGGTATCTCGGATCTCTCCGCCTGGCACGGCGAATGCAAGAAGGCAAAGCGCAAGTACTGGCATGACATCGAGGCCTCCTGCGGCGGTCCTCCCGGCAAGAGCCCCGCGGTCGATCGCGAGTACAGTCGACGCTCACCGCTGACGTGGCTCGGAGACTACCGGGGACCGGCCATCGACATCAACGCAGGGATTCGCGATGGCCACACCGGCAGCGTCCCGATCAGCCATTCCCTGCTCGCCTTCAACCGGATCGCCGAAAAGAAGGACCAGGTTGCCGACGCCGACATTCTTGCCATGACGAAAACCGCTAAGGTTCCCGAACATCTGAGACGAGAGATCAAGGACTCGACCTACGGAAAGAAGCGGCCTCTCTTCAGGGCCGTATCGAAGAACGCCCGGGTGACGATCTTCGACGGCGGACACGAGTGCGTCCCGGGTGCCGCCTTCAGTTGGCTATCAAAACAGCGACGAATGACTTCGAAGCGCTGACCCCACCCTGCGACTTTAGCGCCCTACGCTCCACTTCCCTTTCTCGATCCGTACACTGACCTGGTTGGCGAGAGTGACTGTAAAGACTCCAGGGTCCGTAATAGAAGTCTCCACCTGTGACGCGACCTGCCCCGCAGAGGCGTCGGAACCATGGGGAACCAGCACGCTGAGGAAACGCTCTGTTCTGCCGGCCTCAACCGGTCGGAAGGCGAAGACGGTAACATTCGGATCCGTATCCTGGGACTGGACCTGCCTGAGCGAGCCGTATTGCAGGACCCCATCATCATGGAAAAGGAGCAGGACCCGGATGGCCTCCTTCTGCCACCAGGCCCGGTCGAGCGCAGGCGCGTCAAACCAGTTGCGCTCGCTGGGCCCGGCCGCGACGCCTGCCTCTGGAGCCAGGTGCCAGACCGGGCCGGCCTGGTAGTCGTCACCAAGCTGCTTGCCCGGTACGTATTCGTCGGCAATCACGAGGCAACCTTCAGCGGTCAGAACAGCCCGCCTGAGCCAGCGGCTCCCCTCGCCGTAATAATGCTCATACCCGAACTGCCCGAAGGAATCACCTGCCTCGTTGTTCTCCGCCCGTGCAAGCCCGACAAGATGACGAATGGAGCCACGCCGCATGAAATCGCGCTTATCTCCCTTTCGATCAGGATGCAGCGGGAAAGAATGTCGCTTGTGCAGCGCCAGCAGCAGGTCGAGGCTCTCCTCTCCGGTACCGCCGCCCTTGAGCGAATCGCCTGAGTAGACGTTGTTGTACTTGCCCGAGGTGTGCAGGAACTTGGCGCCGTTGAAGGAATATTCGTAGAGGTGCCCGGCGACGTTGTCGAGATGGCCTGACTTCTCCTCGTAGAGAAAGAAGGCGGCGAAGGGCTTGTTGTCCGCGCCGAGGCCCGGGTTCAGGTAGATGCGCTCGGGAATCTTTTTCTTGAGAGGGCTGAGAAGACCGATGGAGGCTCCGCCCGCTGGCTCCCCCGGCTCGATGCCCCGCTCGATGAACCAGCCAAAGCGGCGCCTGTAAGCATCCAGGTATTCCGGCGAGGCACCTCCCCCCGGCGCGCGACCGCCGAGGGCGACCTGCTCGGCCGCCCAGAGATACTCGGGGTCCTTATAGTGCTGCGCCAGGCGGTACCAGAAGTTCCCATCCCGGCTCGAGGTCTCGACATTGTAGTAGCCGACATTCCAGGGATCGGCATAGACCGTTGACTGGTCCTTGCGAATCCGGGCGCCGGAATTCGGATTCCCCCGTACCCCGCCGCCATGGATGAAGGCGAGCGCCCGGTGTCCTACCGCGTTGATAAGGACGCGGTCGCTCTCGATCCTGCCGGTGGCCTCGGCGACATCGAGCAGCCCGTGCAGGAAGATCGGCCCGTAAGGATAGTAGGTCCACTCCTTCCAGTCACCGAAGCCGGAAAGACTGGCCCAGATGCGGTCGAGCCAGGCGCGGGCCGCCTCGGTCTGCGGCGCATCGGGGAAAAGCTTCAGGGCGAGGGCGACCCCTCCACCGTTTCCATAAGAGTGGTTGTTGGCGGACTGCGCGCCCTTCTTGAAATCGAGAAACCTCGGCTCGAGGCTCTGGTGAACGATCTTGCGAAAGAGCTTCTCCTCCGTGGCGGTGAGCATCTTCTGCCGTGAGAGCTCCTCGTAGATTCTCATCCTCGAGGCGCCACCCCAGCCTCCGTGGTAGCCGCCACCGTGAAAATCTCGCCTGAGGGCCCGGCCATCCTCCGCCTTCCTGGCCACCTTATTGCCGCTGTTGGTGGTGAAGAAGATGTAGAACATGTCTCCCTCGCCCTTTGCCTCAGCCTTGGCGTACCAGTCGAGAATCAGGCCCCGCAGGACGGCCCTCAGGATCCGTAGCGCGTTCCTGTCCTTGCGCCCACCGTCAACGAAGCGGGCCCGCAGGCGATCCCATTGCCACCAGCTGCGCGAGAAGGAATACCGCTCATGTGCCAGCAAGGAATCGTGCAGCGCCTTCTCCATCGCATCGATATCCTTGACACCTTCATAAGAGAACCTGGGATGCCCAACGAGGAGTTCCGGGGCTTGTGACTCCTCAGCCGGCAGCCGGCAGGTCAGCAGGGCAGTGAGCAGTGCCAATGAGAGGAACCGGAGCGGGTATTTCATGAAGATGCATCCCGACTGAAATGCTGAACAACATAGAGAAAAGGTCAAACGGCTTGAGTGAGGTTAGCACCGGCAACCAGGCCATTCAATGACACCCCCCCCCGAGACCCCTTACAGGTCGACTTCTTTCCCTGAAGAGTTCCCATAAGGACTGTTTTCAGACAAATTTCCGGCAAGAGGCAGATAGAGTTCGCATTGGGTGAAAACGGACCCTATACTTCGCAATCCGGTCAAGACCGGACACTACTATTTTCACGGCGCACAACAGGGCCTGGTATCAGGATCGCGCCGCAGCTTAACAGACTCTCCTTGCCCTCGACTGTTGTGACGGCTCGGCGCAACTGTCCCAGCCCCCGGAAAATACCCGGGCGGCGATCACGGGCTCCAAGAAAGCGAGCAGATGAATTCTCCATCCGTTGAACAAGCGGCTGGATTCGATGTATTTAACCTCGATCCAGCTCTCAATAAAGCACTCAGTAAAGCCGGATACGACGAACCGCGTCCGATCCAGGCCGAGGCGATCCCGTCGGTCCTAGCTGGCCGCGATGTCCTTGGACTCGCCCAGACTGGGACCGGGAAGACGGCAGCCTTCGGGCTCCCTCTTCTCCAGCGTCTGCTGGAAAACCCCGGGCCCGGGCCCCGCGCGCTCATCCTCGCTCCAACCAGGGAGCTTGCCGTACAGATCGACAAAGAGATCAGAACCCTCGCGCGCGGAACCCGCATCAGGACCGTCACGATTTACGGCGGCGTCTCCGACCGCGCCCAGATCCAGACGCTCAGGAAGCGGCCTGAAATCGTGGTCGGCTGCCCGGGGCGTTTCCTTGATCTGCTCCAGCGCCGCGAGGTAAAGGTCGGTAAGATCGACACGCTGATCCTGGATGAAGCCGATCATATGTTCGACATGGGATTTTTGCCGGACATCCGGCGCATCATCTCCAGGTTGCCGGAAAAACGTCAGAACCTGCTATTCGCAGCGACGATGCCCAGGGATCTCCGCAAGCTCACCGGGCAGATCCTCGTAGATCCCATGGTCGCGGAGCTGGCCCATTCAAAGCCCGCCGAGACCATCGAGCACGCGCTCTATCCCATTCAGCAGAAAAGAAAGCTGGACCTGCTCGAGCATCTTCTCAAGGACCCCTCCTTCTTCTCGTCGATCGTCTTTACGCGCACCAAGCACCGGGCCACCCGGCTTGCCAGGCAGCTCAAAAACCGGGGCTTGAACGCCATCGCTATCCAGGGAAACATGACCCAGGGAGCGAGAGACCGGGCGATGAAGGGCTTTCGCGATTGCAGATTTGACGTCCTGGTGGCAACGGACATTGTCGCCCGCGGCATAGACGTCGAGCAGGTATCCCACGTCATCAATTACGACGTGCCCAATACCGCCGATGCCTACACCCATCGCATCGGCAGAACCGGGCGCTCCGAGAGGGAAGGCCGCGCCTATACCTTCGTATCTGAGGATGATCTTCTCACCATCGAAGACATCGAGCGGAAACTCGGTGTAGCGATCGAACGCCGTACCATCGAAGGCTTTGAGGGAATGCGAATTCCGCTCCCCACGCGGCGGCAGCGGCGTAACAGCCAGAATTCCTCCGAGCGTCGGAGTTCGAGGAATTCCGGGCGGACACGGTCCTCACGAACGGGCCCAGGAAGACGGAGAGCTGACGATTCAAGATTTGAGTCTCGAAGATCCCGCAAGCCGCGCCAGGACTCCGGGAAATCCGAAGACTCCAGATTCAAAAACCGAAAATCCAGCAAGCCACGCCAGGGCTCCGGGAAATCCGAAGACTCCAGGTTCGAAAACCGAAAATCCCGCAAGCCGCGCCAGGACTCCGGGAAATCCGAAGACTCCAGGTTCGAAAACCGAAAATCCCGCAAGCCGCGCCAGGACTCCGGGAAATCCGAAGACTCCAGGTTCAAAAACCGAAAATCCCGCAAGCCGCGCCAGGACTCCGGGAAATCCGAAGATACGCGGTCTCCCTCGCGACGCTCGGGCAAGTCGCGAGCTCGATCTAACACGGATAGCAACCTTCCCTTCGCTTTCAGTTGGTCCGAGGATTTACAGGCCCCCAACAGCTCCGGCGATGGAGAATCCTCCCGGCCAAAACGCCCCAGGAAACGCCCCAGCGCTGAAGACGGATCACCGAAGAAGTCGAAAACGCGTGGCAAACGCCGGCGTCGGCGCAATCGGCATCGCCGCCCCAACGCGGACACTTCAGGCTAGGCATGGCAAGGAGCTGCGATTGCTCTATCCGGCTCCCAGGCGCTGTTTCGCTGCTAACGATTCTCCTGCTGACCTCGGCAGGAGGGAGCCTCCACGCGCAGCATCTCTACTGGACCGCGGCCAACCGGGGTCCCGGCAACTCGATCCGACGAAGTGACCTTGACGGCTCGAACGTCGTGGACATCGTGAGCGGGCTCGATTCCGATCTCGGCGGCATCGCCATCCATGACGAGACCCGGAAGATCTACTGGGTCCAGAGGGACGCTCAATGGACACGGGTTTTCCGTGCCTCACTGGACGGCAGCGACATCGAGCTCATTTTCATGACCCGCGAACGACTCGGCATGATCACGATCGATCCGGTAGCCGACAAATTGTATCTCGCCGAACACGGCATCCACCGGCTGGGCCTCGACGGAGAAAACTTCGAGGCCCTCGCCGAGCACCGTGTCGAAGACCTGGTTCTCGACGTGGTGAACGCCATGATGTACTGGGTCCAGGACAGTGGGCCCCCACAGTGGGGCATCGACATCTGGCGAGCCGACCTCGAGGGGGACGGAGCTGAGACAATTCTCCACGAGCGCTTCGATCCTTACACCTACAGCCTCGCGGTGGATCCCCTCGGCGGCAAGCTCTACTGGATAACCGTCGATTACCGAACAGACCACGCCCAATTACTGCAGCGCGTCAATCTTGATGGCACCGGGATCGAGGAGCTGGCCAGGGTCAATCCCGGCCTGGATGATTTTCCGGCCTACCTGGACATCGATCGCCGTAACCAGAAGCTCTACTGGGCCAGCAATGAAGACGGCGTGTTCTTCCGCGCCAACACCGATGGCCGTGATGTCGAACAGATTCACGAGGAACGCGGCCATGGACCCTATGGACTGGCCCTGTCGCGTTCGGCACCGACCCCGCCTTCGCCGGCCCTCTTTCGCCGCGGGGATGCCAACGACGACAGTGTGATCGACATCTCGGATGCGGTTTTCACCCTGGACTCGCTCTTTCTCGGCGGTCCGGCTCCATCGTGCCTTGGCGCCGCGAACGCCAATGGCGACAACGAAATCAATCTCGTCGACCCGGTGTTCCTCCTCAATCACCTCTTCCTCGGCAGGCCACCACTGACTGATCCCTTTCCCGGCTGCGGGATGTCGGGCCTCGCAACGGACGCGAAACTGGGATGTGAAGAGGCCGCCTGTCCCTGAGGTACAAGCCTGAAGCCGCATCAACCGGGAATAAAATGGGCGACGGTTTGACAGGAAAATCCAGCCATCCTATACTCGTCCCTCGTGTCTGAAGATTAGGCGAAGACGAATATTAGGTCGCCTATTGGTGCATCCTAATCCACCTCGCGGAAGGGGACTGGCTCCCCTTGGAATCCATGCTCAATCGACATCGACTGCTTGTAGTATTGTGCTTTTCCCTGTTGCCTCTCCCCCTGACAGCCCAGGAAGATGCCGATCCGGCGCTGGAGCTCTACTTCGCGGCCAACGCCGCGTACAACAGGAAGCTCTATCCGATCGCCGCCGGGAACTTTCAAAGCTTCCTGGCCCGCTACGGCGCCCATCCAAAAGCCCAGATGGCCCGGTATGGGCTCGGCCTCAGCCAGTTCGCCCTGAAACAGTACGATAAGGCGATCCTGGAGTTCAGCAAGATCCTTGCCGAGCAGAAGCTCGACCCTAAAATCCAACGCGGCCGCCTCACTCTGCTTCACGCCCAATGCCTTCTCTATAGCAACAAGAAAGATGAGGCGCAGGCGAGGCTGGTGGCCGCGGCCAGCAACCTCCCGCCGGGTGTCCATCAAACCGGTGCCATAGCGGCAGTCGCGGACCTGTTCTTCGGCCAGAACGACTGGCAGAAGACGGTGACCTGGGCCAGGAAGGTACAGGCCGTCAAGGCCGACAGCGGCCAGCGAATCCGCGCAGGCTACCAGGAAGGCTTCGCTCTCTACAAGCTCGAGAAGTTCTCCGAGGCCATCACCGGTCTCGACAAAACAAAAAAACTATCCACCGCGGCAAAAGCGGAATCCTGGGTCACACGCATCGACTACCTGCTGAGCGAATGTCACGCCTCCAACAAGAGCCTCGACAAGGCCGAGGTCGCCTTGCAGGCGGCCCTTGCGAGCCTCAGAGGTACCAGCGCTACCGATGCGCAATATCGGCTGGGAACCCTCAAGTTCAACCAGCAGAAGTGGATCGAGGCGCAGGCCGATTTTGAAAACTTCCTGAGAGACAATAAGAAGGCGGAGGACAAGGATCCGCGAATTCGTGAGGCCAGGTTCCATGTCGCCCGCTGCCTGATGGAGCAGAAGGAAACAAACAAGGCCGACAAGAAATTTGGCGAGCTTGGCAACGGAACGGACGAGGTAGCAGGCCGCGCCATCTTCTGGAAGGGGCGGCTCTATTCACGCGATGGAAAGTATGCGCAGGCCGCCAACGCTCTTCGCGCCGCGACCGACAAGGAGTGGTACAAGAAGGGCTTTCCTGCAAGCGGAGGGAAGCCAGCCCCCACGATCGTGGCGGATATCGACTTCGAGTATGCCAACGCCCTGATGCTCCAGAAAAGCTCGAACTGGAAGCTGGCGCTCCAATTCCTGCAGCGGGTCCAATCCAAGCGTGGTGATTACGGCCAGATGGCCGAGGTGCTGAGCCAGCAGGCGATCTGCCAGCACAAGCTCAAACAGTTTGAGCCCAGCCGCCAGACGACCGAGCGGTTTCTCGCCGCCTACGCCAAGCACGGGCTCATCTCGGACATACGCTTTCTTCACGCCGAGAACCTGTTCCTGCTGAACCGGCTGGACGAATCCATCATCGCCTACCAGGCTTTTCTCGCCGCCCACAAGGAACATGAAAACCAACTGGCCGCCAATTTCCGGATTGCCCAGGTCCACCACCACAAGCGCGCCTGGGAAGAATCGAACAAGCTGGCTGTTCCCCTGTTGGCAAAGAAGCCCGAGGGCCGCCTCTTTGACCAATTATCGTTCGTGGTTGGAGAAAATTACTTTCGCCAGGGCAAGTGGGCGGAAGCGGCAGTGCCTTTTGAGGCCTTTATAGCCGCATACGTCAAGCAACCCAAGAAGCCTAAAGGGAAGATCACGCTCAGCAAGGTAGCGAACCTCGACACCGCCCTGATCCAGGTTGCTGTTTCCTATGCCCGGCTCGAAAAAAAGGAAGAGGCTCTCGCCCACCTGAAGACGCTGGTGGACAATTACAGCACTGATTCATCCCACCTGCCGCTGGCCCTGGCTGAACAAGGAAAATTGTACTACGAGACCGAAGACCTGAAGCGGGCCCGCCGGGCATTGGCGCGCTTCGCTGCCGAACGCAAGAACCCGGCAAACAAGATCTTCCAGGCAGCCTCCGCCGAGGTAGGCCGGGTGCACTATTACCTCGGCTGGATTGATTCGGCTGAGAAACTGCATCCCGCGGCGGCCGAGAACTTCGCGATCGCCGCGGCAAGCAGCGGCGGTCGAAAAGCCAAGGACGGCAGCTCGCTCGCCTCCGACGCGGCTTTGCAGCAGGGTATCTCCATGGTGAATGCCAGCGATTTTGAGAAGGCCGCCCAGCACCTGCAAAGGGTCGGCGCCCAATACAAGGATCATCCCCGCATCGACCTGGTCCTCTATTACACCGGGCTCGCCTACGCCAGGGTCAAGAACTGGAACGCCGCAGCAGGATTTTTCAAACGAGTGGTCGAGGAGCACCCTATGGCCACCTTTGCCGACAAGGCAGTATATGAATGGGCCTGGTGCGAACGTTCCAGGAAACGAAACAAGGAGGCGACCGCGCACTACGAGTTGCTGATCAAGCAGTATCCCAAGAGCGGACTGCTGACCAAGGTCCAGTCGGAGCTGGCCGAGTTGAACCTCGACGTCGGGGCACAGGACGCCGTCATCGCCAAGCTGACCGACACGATGAAGACCGTCACCGACCCGAAGCTCAAGTTCGAGTTGCAATACCAACTCGCAAGCGCCCACTTCAAGAAGAAGGACTACGAGAACAGCGCCAAGATGTTCGAAGCGCTCATCGAGGGTGGAGGTAAATCCAAGCTCCTGCCCTCCATCCTCTTCCAGGCCGGAGAGTCGCGGCTCATCCTTACCGAGACGATCCCTGCACGCGAACACTTCCTCGCGGCCCAGAAGGCCAGCCCTGCCGCGGCCCCTCTTTCTGAATCGATCGTAATGCGCCTGGCTGAAACGCAGAACCTGACAGGCCAGTACAAGGAGGCCGAGAAAACTTACCGGGACTTTATCAAGCAATGGACCCAGAGCCAGTGGCTTCGAAACGCCCAGTACGGAATCGGCTACGCCCTTGAAAAGCAGGAAAGTTACCAGAAGGCGATCAATGAATACAGGCAGCTGCTGCCCGCTGATATCAAGAAGAAGCTGAAGCTCGATAAGTGGATGGTGCAGGCGCGCTACCAGATGGGCGAATGCTATTTCAACCTGCAGAAGTATGACAAGGCGATGGCCGAGTTCGTAAGCGTCGACACCAACGCCCAGGGTTATCCCGACTGGCAGGCCAAGGCGGTCCTCGAGATGGGCCGCATCCTGCTGGTCAAGAACGACAAGGACGAAGCCACCTCACGAATGAAGGAAGTGATCAAACGATTCCCCAAGACAACGGCCGCAGTGGTCGCCCAGAAATACCTCGATGAAATCCGAACGAGCGGCTGAGGAACAGCTCGCCACAGGAAAGGACTGAAATAATGAAGATCAAAGGATGGCAAATAGCGGGCGCTCTCGCGCTGCTGCTGCTGGCTGTTTTCAATGTCGAAGCATTCGCCGAGGAAGCCAGCGAAGCTGCCGGGGACGATGATAAATTGACGATGTTCGGCCTGATCCAGAAGGGTGGGTACCTCATGCTGCCCCTGGGCCTCGCCTCGCTCCTGGCACTCGCCCTCGGCCTCGAGAGGTTCATCGCCCTGGGCAGGCAGCGTGTTCTGCCAGCGGACTTCATGAAGGATCTGACAAATGCCTGGAATGAAGACTCCTCCAGAAAACAGGCTGTCGAATTCTGCGAGATGTCCGACTGCGCCGCAGGCCACATCTTCGGGGCCGGCGTGACCCGTGCGAAGCTGGGACCCGAGGCTGTTGAGAAGACTATCGAGGATGTCGGCTCACGTGAGGCCGACAAGATGAAACGCAGCCTCCGCCCGCTCTCGATCATAGCCACTGTGTCGCCACTCCTGGGGCTCCTTGGGACGGTCTACGGCATGATCGATGCCTTCGAGAAAACATCGAGCAGCGGCGGCACGGCCAAGACCGCCATGCTTGCCACCGGCATCTATGAGGCGCTGGTGACGACAGCTGCCGGCCTTACCATAGCCATCCCTGTGCTGCTCCTCTACCAGTTCCTGCTTGGACGTGTCGATAAATTGATCGACGAAATTGATGAGGCTGCATCGGATTTCGTCTTTACCTGCACTGAGAGCGCTCCCTATGCGGAGGCGCCGAAGAAAAAAACCCGGAAGAAAGTAGGGGCTTGAACAATGCGAATCCGATCCAGCTCCACCGAATCCAGCGAAATTATCAACATGTCCTCACTCCTGGACGTGCTCTTCATCCTGATCATCTTCTTCCTGGTCACGACCACCTTCAAACAGCAGGAGGATGACCATCGCGTCGACCTTCCTGTTGACCAGCGCAACCAGGCGCTGGCCAATAAGGCCGGCGACATCGTCAAGATCAACATCCGTAAATCGGGCGCCTACGTCATCATGGACAAGCCGGTCACCGAGGAGATGGTGGAAAAGACGATGAAAGAAGCGGTCGCCAAGAAGCCCGAGGTGAAGGTATTGATTCGCGCCGACAAGGAGACCAAGCACCTCTACGTGGCCAATGTCCTGTCGATCTGCAAATTTGTGGGTGTCAAGGAGACCCACATCATGGTCAAGACCCTGAACTGACACGCCTGGACCTGTTGAGATGATCAAAAAAACCAGTGAATCACCAACCAGCGGCAAGGAGCCCAGGATCATCCTCGGTTTCACCCTCAAGCAGAGGTTCAGGTTCTATACCTGGCTGGCCGTGGCCATCGTGGTGGCCGCCGGAGTCTGGATGTTCGCCTATCTCCAGCCGCAGCGCTGGTACAAGTACACCGATGTCGTATCGTTTGAGCAGGTGGCGAGGGACGTCAAGGTAGGATACGTGCTCTGGAAAGACGCAGAGCCGGTTACGGAGGGATTGCTGCCGGCCGACATCGTCTCGGAGCCGTCGATCTCATCCGATGGGACGAGGATGATCTACGCCAGGGAGGGCAAGGACAAAAGCGAGGACCTGTTCTTGAGACGCTGGAACGGAACGAGCTGGTCCTCCCCGTTACCGATGCGGGCGCTCAATTCCAACTTCCAGGAGACCGCGCCGAGCCTCAGCGGGGACGGAGATTTCCTCTACTTCACCAGCAATCGACCCGGCGGCCGCGGCGGGTATGACATCTGGGTCGCCAGGTGGGACGGAGCCGAATACGCCTGGCCCCTGCCGCTGACCAATAGGGTCAATACGGAATTCGATGAGCTGGGGCCCGCCATCTCGCCGGATAATTTCAAGCTGTTCTTTTCATCCAATCGCCCCCGCGAGCGCATCGATGAGACCAAGGTTACCCTGACCAGGGCCGAGATCGACCGGCTCAAGACGGACCATGATCTCTACCAGGCGAACCTCGCCTCCAGGACAACCGAGTACAAGCTGATGGTCGAGCGCCAGCTGAGCATGCTCTATTCACTTCGCGAGGGAGCCCTCGATGACGTCAAGGTGATGGCCAAGCTGGGTGGCACCGAGGAAACCGAGACCGCGGTCGATAAGGCGCTGAGCTACCTCGCCAGCATCCAGGCCGAGGATGGACGGTGGGATCTGAGCGAGAACGCCGGAGCGGCCAACCACGACATGGCGGCCACCGGCTTCGCGTTGCTCGCCTTTTACGGGCGAGGGGAGCGCCACGACGAGGAATGCCAGTACCGCGAGGTGGTTGAAAAAGGCATCAAGTGGCTGATCGATCAACAGGACAAGGGTACCGGCGACCTGAGAGGAAAAGACCCCAGGGGGGACATGTATGATCACGGCATCGCCTCGCTGGCGATGATCGAGGCCTACGGGGTGACCAAGGATACAGAGCTGTTGAAGCCGCGCGCCATAGCGGCTGTCGAATTCATCACCGAAGCCCAGCACGAGGAGGGCGGCTGGAGGTACAAGCCGGGCCAGAAGGGCGACCTGTCGGTCTCTGGATGGATGATCATGGCACTGGCCAGCGCTGACTGGTCCGGCATCACGGTCAGGAAAGAAACCCTCCAGGGCGCCCGCAGATTCCTCACCGAGCTATCCAGCGGCAACGACGGCGGAGCCTTCGGCTACACCCAGAAGGTGGGCGGCGGCGGCCACACACCGGCCATGAACGCGGTTGGCTTCTTCTGCAACCAATTGCTCGGCCTCTCCTCCAGCAGCGCCCTGGCATGGGAAGCTTCGTCGCTGATCGACAAAAAGGGCCTCGCCGTCAACGACCTCTACTACGCCTACTACGGCACCCTGGCATCGTACCAGCACCAGGGTCCAGCCTGGCGCCGCTGGCTGGAATCAATGAAAGGGCAATTCATCAAGGCCCAGGATCCAGACGGTTCCTGGACCGTCCAGGGAAAACACAGCGGCCAGATGGGACCGATTGTAACTACAGCGCTGGTTACGCTCTGTCTCGAGGCCCATTATCGATACACCCCGCTCTACGGACTCGGCTTTGAACCGGATCCAGCCGGGCCAAAGAGAGCGAGCGACGGTCTCCTTGCCCCCGAGGATGTTCCACCCACACCGCTGTTTCGCCACTCGAGGCGTATCGAGATTCTCAGCTCACCTGCCGACGACCTCGACCCGGTGCTCACCGATCATGGCGACTTCCTCTACTTCGCTTCCGCACGAGCCGAGGGCCAGGGCGGAAAAGACATTTACCGATCCCGGTTCAAGAAGAATCCGAATAAAGATCCACTGGAAGATCTCCTGCTTCCTGTTGAACCACAGAATCTCGGCCCGGAGATCAACTCCGAGCACGACGAGTCAGCCCCGGCCCTGCGCATGGCTGGCTTCCATCTGATGTTCAACTCGAGCCGGGACAACAACCCCGAAGCGCTCTACGGCGCGATGAGCAAGCGCGTCGTGCGGCAATACGATTACGGAAAAATGCCCGATGGGGGCTGGATGGCCGACAACATCGGCTGGTTGCTCGCCATGCTCGCGGCGCTCTTCGCCCTGGTATTCGGCTCCTGGCTGGCGCTGCGCAAAGCGCCTGCCGAAGGTGCCGATACACAGACCAGCCCTGCTGAGGCAACGGCCTAGGATTAGATTCGATGGGTAACGACAGAAAAGATACGCGGAAGGAAAGCTCACCGCCGGAGTCTCCTGCTTCCAGGCCGTCCTGGATGCGCTGGATACTGCCGGCCGTGGGACTGATCGCCGTTGTCATCCTGGGCCTGGTCCTGCGCGACAAGCTGAGAACCGATGTCTGGGCCTTCTTCACCGACGAAGAAGACCTCCGCGTGAGTGTAGAAGAAAAGAAAGAGCGCATGATCCTGTGGGAGGACCCCAGGCAGAGCCTCTTCGAGGAGAAAAAACCGGATCCCGCAAAACCAGGCGCGGCCGATCCCGTAAACCAGGCCTCCGAGCGCGTGGAGGCAACCTTCTCCTCCGATGGCACGATGATGGTCCTGACCCGCTGGTCGAGAGATTTTGAGAAAACCACCCCGGAAGAAACAGGCGCCGATCTTTACCTCTCGACCTGGAACGGAAGAACATGGAGCCAGCCAGCTCCGATGACCGCCCTGAACACCTCCCGCGACGAGCGTGGCGCGGCCTTCTCCCGCGATGGTCAATACCTCTACTTCAGCTCGAACCGTGATGGGAGCGCCGGCGGCCATGACATCTACGTGGCCCGTAAAAATGGAAAGACCTGGGCAGACATCGAACGGCTGGGCGATTCGATCAACTCCGCGAAAAATGAAACGGGAGCTGCTCCATCCTCAGATGGCAGCAAGCTCTATTTCTCAACTGACCGGGTGACCGACAGTGAGGAATTGGATATCTACGTAGCGGCTCGCATCCTGCCTGATGCCCCCGGCTCCAGGCCTACGCCGACGGGCCAATCGGTCCTGGTCGCCGCCTCGAGCGAAGGCTGGCGATTCGCCGCCGCCGCCGATGTCCAAGGAGACGACTGGCGCGAGGCCGGCTTCGATGACAGCAAATGGACCGCCGGAAAATCGCCCCTGGGCTACGGCGAGACCCTCATCTCCGAGAAGGAAGGAACCACGATCGCAGTACAGGGACAGGCTGTGCTTTTTCGCCGGACATTCCCGGTTGAGCCGCAGACTATCGCTTCGGGAAGCAAGTTCACCCTGCGGATCGCCTCCGATGATTCGGCGACGGTCTGGCTCAACGGCCACCAGATCGACAAGGAAGACATTGATCATGAGCCCGTCTACTGGAACCGTACGATTGAGGTCACCTCCGGAATTCTCAGGAAAGGCGGGAACCTGCTCGCGGTGCAGGTGAACAATAAGGAGGGCTCCAGCGACATCTTCCTCGACCTGCTCCTGGGCTCAGGCATCACCCCCGAAAAAATCGCAACCAGGACGCCTGACCCCGCGCCGAAGACTCTGGCCGTGCCGGTCTTTATGCAGGCCGAGGCGGTCGACACCCTCAACTCCTCCGCGGATGACATCGAGGCCGCCTTGACAGGCAAGGGCGATCACGTCTTTCTCGCCTCCGACCGGGATCGCACCGAACAGTCCGGCTTCAACCTGTACCTCTCCCGCGTGGTTGCCGGCCGCGTGCAGCCGCCTGAGATGGTCGACGTATACATCAAGGGGGGAGACGCGACCGATCCGGCTGTACGCATGGAGGGTTTCGATCTCCTCTTCAGCTCCGATGGAGACCTGGATCCTCGAGCGGCAGAGCTTCAGCCTCCTCCGGAAGAGGTCGCCGGGATCGTGGATCCGGGGCAGGACCACCGGCTTTACCGTTCGACCACACGCGAGGTCATCGGCTATACAGATCTTGCGCGCTGGGAATTATTCAAGGAGCTGATCGCCGATATTATCTGGTGGATCCTGTTGGCGATCGCCGCCCTGGTTCTCCTGATCTACCTGATCGAGAAATGGCGCGACATCACCAGCCTCTACCACAAATGCCTGGCCGCCTCCGTCATGGCTCACCTGCTCCTGCTCCTCTTGATGATGGCCTGGCTGATCAGCAAGGCTGTGGTTGGCGGTGATCAGCAATCGCCCAATGTCACCCTGTCCATCGACGCCCTGGCCCAGGAAGAGCTGGCTATGGAATCAGAGCAGGAGCTGGCAGAGGTGACCCGCTCGACCCAATTGATCGTTGCCAAGAACGTCCAGGAATTCAGCGAGGTGGCCTTCAATCCGACCGAGGTCGTCGCCAACCCCGTACCGATCGCCCGCAAGACGTCCGACCAGTCGCTGGTCAGTAATTTCAACCCATCAAAAGCTAACGAGGCGGAACCCAGCGAGACCCCCTCCCTGACCCAGACCGAGGCGCCGGAGCTCAAGGAGTTGGCCGCGACGGAATTACCCGAATTGCTGGTCGAAGAATTGGAGGTGGCTGCCGCCACCAGTGCCAGGGAGGTCGAGGCCGTCGACCTTACCCGGGACGATTTCAAACGAAACGAAGAGGCCATTCAGCAGGTGAAGACCGACAAAGAGAAGATTGACCCGGCCAAGAACCTGAAGGTCGAGGTACAGTCCGACACCGGCTCTGTCGCCAGGAGCACCAAGCCGGAAGCGACCACGGAGACTGTTGATCCGGTCAACGGCCTCGAGGCCAATGACGCCCCCAAAAAAACCGATGGGACCGAGACCCAGCTGTCAGAGAACCTCCCCGGCTCAGACCCGGTTGACGCGCTCACCACGGGCCTGGAGCTCGAGGTGGCGGCGGTCGATCCGACCAAGGGAGATTTCAAGGGTAACCAGGGCGCCATCCAACAGGTTAAAACGGGCAAGGCCCAAACCGGCAAGGCCGGCAACCGCCAGGTCGATGTGCAATCCGGGGCCAGGGCTGTCGCCTCGGGCGGGAAACCCACACCGGCCACCGATACCGGCGGCGACACAGTCAATCCTGTAGATGGTATCGAGGCGGACAGTGCTCCGGAGGAGCTCAAGGGCGCCGCATCAAAAGCGGCCCTGGCCCTGAACCTGCCCGGCATCGATCCGCTCGACAAGCTCATCACCGATGTCAAGCTCGAGACGCCTGAGAACAGTCTCGACGAAAAAACGCTGAGCAAGTTCATCAAAAAGCTGCGCGGCCGGCCTTCGCTGGAGGTCATCAAACAGCTCGGGGGTTCGGAGGCGACCGAGGGCTCCATCCTTATGGCGCTGGACTGGTTCAGCGACAACCAGGAGCCCGATGGGCGCTGGGAGATGGCCAAGCACGGCAGCAGGTCACAATACAATACAGCCGGAGCGGGCCTTGCCATGCTCTGCTACTACGGCTGGGGCATCAAGCGCGGCGCCAACACAAAACACTCCAGGGCCCTGGCCAAGGCTGTCGACTGGCTGCTCAAGCAACAGCGCGAAGACGGCGACCTGCGCGGCCCTGGCGGGGGAAACCATGGAATGTATGCGCATGGTATCGCGGCAATTGCACTGTGCGAGGCCTACGGATTGACGAAAGACCCGAAGCTCAAGGGGCCTGCCTCCAGGGCGATCCAGTTCATCCTGAACGCACAGGATAAAAACGGCGGCGGCTGGCGTTACCAGCCGGGCCAGAAAGGCGACCTGTCGGTAACCGGCTGGCACTATATGGCGCTGCATTCGGGGCGCATGGCCGGGCTCGAGGTGCCCGACGAAGTGTTCGCCAGGGCGCGCGAGTTCATCAGCTCGGTTTCCGGTGGAACCCACAACGGAATCTACGGCTATACCAACCCGAGCAACAACCGCCCGGCCATGACCGCAACCGGTATGTTCCTGCGGCAGCTTGACCTGGCCCCGCCAACCGATCCCAGCCAGCAGGAGGGCGCCGCCTTCCTGAAAACGCGCATGCTGGCGGCCAACAAGGTCGATTTCTACTTCGACTACTACGCCACCCTGTCTCTCTACCAGCACCAGGGGCCGATCTGGACAGAGTGGAATAAGAACCTCAAAGAGGTCTACGTGACCCTGCAACACAAAACCGGCGCGAACAGGGGCAGCTGGGATCCAAAGGGCAGCCATACCAACGCCGGCGGACGGGTTCTCGCCACCGGCCTCGCTGTTCTGAGCCTCGAGGTATACTATCGCCTCCTGCCAATGTACGGCTTCGGCCGTAGCAAATAGCCCGCCTGGGGCGCCCCCCCCTCAAACAAAAATGGTTCTATCGACAAGGCTGGGTTACGATGACCGGCTGTGGTCGAAACGGCTGAAATGAATCGAAGCGTACAGGGATGTCTCTTCCCTCGGGAGGGGAGTAAATCCCGGTATGAAAGGAGCTATCATGTCTCGCATGACTCTATTTCTCGTCGCCTTGCTCGTGTCTGCGACAGGTCACCAGGCGTTCGCCGATGTCGGTGAGTTCCAGGACCTCGCCCAGGACCACCCGGCCCTGATCCACCAGTACACCTTCGACGGGGTGGATCCCTTTGAGAGACGACAGGACAACAGGGGTGCGCTCGAGCTCATCGAGCAGGCCGGGGGCGCAGCGCTGGTGAGCGATATCCTGTACGGGGTCGAGGGTTTCGACGAATCGTCGGAAGCGGTGACGATGTTTCGCCCGCTGGCCGCTGGTAACGAGTTCGGCGATGGAGCAAACTTCCGCATTCCGAGCATCACGCTGGGAAACGAGTTCTCCTTCGAGGTAATCTTCCGGCCCGGCCAGGAGACCATCTCGGGCGGAGCCTTCAACCTCGGCTACATCCTCGCCAACCGGATCGGCTGTGACCGAGGCTATTTTCTGTTCCAGGGAAGCGCAGAACAGGACGCGGCCGGCGCCTGGGGTGTGGATGGCAACGACCTGGCCAGTGTCATCGGATCCTCCTTCAACGTAAACAACGAGAACACCCTCCTCGAGGATATGGAAGCCGGAGACTGGTACTATGCGGCGGGCAGCTACCTCTGGGAAAACGGCGAGACGACGTTTATCAACTGCGTGGCGAACCTGAGCGCAGGCGACAAGGAGCTTACCATCGTAGGACCGATCACAGTGCCCGGTTCCTACGGCCGAGAGATGGCGGGCCTGAGCATCGGGGGCCGTTTCGATGGACCCGGCGAGGGTTTTCCCGGCGACATTGACGAGGTAAATCTCTACGGCGAATGGGTCGATGAAGGAGAATTCGAGGAGCATCTCCTTGCGTTGCTGGATGGGGCAAGCGCCGGGCCGCTTTTTCACCGCGGCGATCCGAACGACAGCGGCAGCCTCGACCTCTCCGATGGGCTGTTTATCTTCAACTACCTCTTCACCGGCGGGTCGTCGCCGAGCTGCAACGAATCGGCCGACTCCAACGGAGATGGAGCGATCGACCTCTCAGACGGCATCTACCTGCTCAGCTACCTGTTCCTCGGTGGCCCGGCTCCTGCATCCCCGGGTCCTCCGATAGAGGCCTGCGGTCCGGTACCCGCCGACAGCCTGCTGGGCTGCGAGGCATATTCGGGCTGCTGATCCCACTCAGAGGAATCCACCCCTCGCCCGGTTCAATCCTTGAGCAGGAGTGGGAAGAAGGCGTAGGATTTTCAATATGCGGCACTTCCTCCTGATAATTACGGCGATTACGAGTCCATCCGTTTTTTCGGAAGACAAAAAAGCCATCCCAGGCAGTTCGACAGAACTCTCCAGTCCGAAAAAAATCCTGTTTGTGGGCAATAGCTTCACCTATTGGAACAATGGGTTGTGGCATCACATGGAGCAGCTGGTTCAATACCGGCCTGGACAACAGAAGTTCAAAGCGGAGCGTGTCGTACGAGGAGGCGCCTCCCTGAAAGTAATGTGGGAAAAGACCAGGGCCCGTACAGTAATTGCTGAAGGTGCTTATGATGTTGTTGTCCTGCAGGAAGATATCCCTGAGACGAACGTAGAGTCGTTCTATAAGTACGCACGGAAATTCGATTCCACGATTCGCCGATCGGGAGCTCAGCCCGTATTCTTCATGGCCTGGCCCTACAAGCGGCTCGGCTGGATCACCATGAAGGAAATTGCCCGGGCCCATCGCACAATTGGCGCCCAGCTTGGCGCCCGGATTGCCCCCGTCGGCATCGCATGGGAGAGGGCAATGAAGGAGCGTCCCGGGGTGAACATGTACGCCAAAGACAGAGAGCATCCCAGTATCCAGGGCACCTACCTCGCGCTCTATGTGCTCTATTCGACAATATTCAAGGAGAGCCCCCTGAAGCTTGAATATTATCCAAAGAAACACGGAAGCATGACCGCAAAAGAGGCGGCCTGGTTGAGGGCCGTCGCCTGGGCGACGGCACAGGCTGAACAGGCGGCGTTGCCGAAATCCGACAAAACCAGGAAGCCCAGGTAACAGTTGCCGATATAATTTCCGAGCTGGCGTTTTCAGTAATCTCAAATAGCGTGATTGGAAGCCCTTGAAAACAACCTTCCCGACTTTCATCGCTTTCGTATTGTCTGCAGGCCTTGCGGCATCCTTGCAGGCGGAGGATTCTACCGCGTCGCTCCCATCGGCTTTCAAGACGCATTGCGTGAAATGCCACGGCCAGGACGGCAAGGTTAAGGGCAAGGTCAACCTGCTGGCGCTGAAATCAGGCAATGACCTTCTGGCCAGGCCCGGGCTGCTCGAGACGCTGATCGATGTGCTCCAGGATCGCGAGATGCCGCCAAAGAAAGAGCCGCCATTGCCGGAGGCCACACGAAAGCATATGGTCGTGCGACTCCAGGCGATGCTTCGGCAGGCCCTGAAGACACGGGCATTCCTGCCCACGCCCATGCGGCGAATGAACCGCTTTCAGTACAACAATGCCGTGGTGGACCTCCTCGAGCTGGACCGTCAAATCTTCCGGCTCAATGAACGACTGATGCGGCGGCGGGAGGATTACTTCAAACCGGAAACCAGGAAGATGCCCGCCCAGGTGCGTGTCTCCAGTCGGCCGCTCAGCAAGGACATCGACAACCAGCGGCCCGAGGGGTTCAAAGGTGTCGCCTCGTTTCCCCAGGACAAGCGAGCCGAGCATGGTTTTGATAACCGTGCCGATCACCTGACGCTCTCGCCGTTACTCATGGAGTCGTTTCTCAAGCTCAGCCAGGCCATCGCCGAGAGCCCGGATCTGAACTTCAAGGAATGCCGCAGCTGGGACTGGCTGTTTGCGCCGCCTGGAAAAGAGGCTGAACCGAGATCTGATCCCAAGGTCGCCGAGGCAAAGGCGATTCGTTCCAGGCTCAGGAGATTGCTGCGACGGGCGTTTCGGCGGGCGACCGGGCCTGCCGCGGTGGAGCGCTTCGCGAAGTTCGCCGAGGCGCAGCTGGCCGCCGGGGCCACGTTCGAACAGACGATGCGCACTGTGGTCGGAGCCATCCTCGGTATGCCCGACTTCCTCTATTTTTATGAAATGCCCGGCAAGGGGAATTCAGACAACAAGGGCCGCGGCCGTCAGCGTATCAGTGATTTCGAGCTGGCCTCGCGACTGGCCCTGTTCTTCTGGAGCAGCATTCCTGACGACACGCTGCTCGACCTTGCCGAGGCCGGCAGGTTGAGTGATCCGAAAATACTCGGCACACAGATTGACCGGATGCTGAATGATCGGCGATCGGGTCGGCTTTGCGACAATTTCCCCACCCAATGGTTGCAGTTGGATCGCCTGATCACTTCGGTTCCGGATCCAGAAAAGTTTCCGTACTTCTATCTTGTCGACGGATATCGCACCAGCATGCACATGATATCGGAGCCGCTGCTCCTCTTTGAGACGGTCTATATCGAGGATCGGTCCATCATGGAACTGCTGGATCCGAAATTCACATGGGAGAACGGTATGCTCCGCGCAAACTACTCGGGCCACTCCAAGGCAGGCCACGATGTTGTAACTCAGCTTTTCAAACGCGTACCGCTGACCGACCCGCGTCGTGGCGGAGTCATTACCTGTGCGGCCGTCATGACGATGACCGCCACCCCCACGCGCACCCAGCCGATTACCCGGGGCGCCTGGATCAACGCGGTGATCTTCAATGATCCGCCCGAGCCGCCTCCGGCCGATGTCCCGCCCCTGCCTGAAGCCAGCAAGGAAGAGCTGGAAAAACTCACCATTCGCGAGCGCCTGGCAGCCCATCGCAAGCGCGAGGACTGCGCCGGTTGCCACAACAAGATTGACCCCCTTGGCTATGCCCTGGAAAACTACGGCCCGACAGGTGTCTGGCGTGACAAGTATGAAAACGGGCGGGAGGTGGATGTCAGCGGTGTGCTGTTCAATCAGCACGAATTCAAGACCTTGGTTGAGTTCAAGCAGCTGCTCCTGAAAGAGAAGCAGCGTTTCATTCGCGGATTCATCGCGCACCTGCTGTCCTACGCGCTGGGCCGGGAGCTCGGCCCAGCGGATACGCCTACGCTGGATGACCTCGGTGCCCGGGCAATGGCAGGCCAGGACCAGCTGCGAGTCGTGCTGAAGAGCATAGCGATGAGCGAGCCGTTTCTTCACAAGAACACCCTTGCGACGACCGTGCCTGGGAAGAAAGCGAGCACGGAAAAATGAAACCCAGGCGCACCGGCGGGAATTTACACCTCGGCAATTTGAGGACCTCCATTAAAATGATTCAGCGAAGGATATTTTCAAGATGAGCCGCAATAAAAACCTTCTCCGATCCATTTCGCGCCGCAATTTCCTGGCGTGTGCCGGTGGTGCCACCCTCAGCCTGCCCTGGCTCGAAAGCTATGCCAGCGCCCTGGGCCGCAAAGCAAAGCCTCCGGCAAAGCGGTTGGCTTTTTTCTACCTGCCAAATGGCATAACGCGTCGAGGCTTCTTCCCCGGAGAAGATGACCGGCCGCTGCCGAAGTTCGCGGGACAGAACAACGTCTGGCGTTTCGAAGGAAAGACCGTCCCGCCCGGCAGCCACCCCCTGGCGCTCACGCCAACTCTGGCTCCGTTGCACAAGATGCGGGGGAAGATCTCGCTGATCACCGGCATGGACCGCGTCTTCCAGCACGGCACCGACTCGCATGCCCAATGTGCTTCCTGCTTCCTCACCAGCGTCGCGCCGTACGAGGTCAAGAACTCCGCCTATCCTCTAGCCCGCACATTGGACCACATCGCGGCAGACAGCATCGGACAGTCGACTCCCTACTCGACTCTTGAATTGAGCTGCAACGACCACAAGAACAACATCGAGTCGATCTACTTCGACAATATGTCCTGGTACGGAACAGGTCACGTCGCCCCTTCAATGAGAAACCCGCGAAAGATCTACGACCGGCTGTTCGGTACGCAAGCCAACGCACGCTCCCGCAACATCACCGATCTCGCGCTTGGCACCGCCCGGCAGCTGCAGAAACGATTGGGAACCAATGACCGCAGGAAGTTCGACGAATATTTCGAAGCGGTTAGAACCATCGAAACGCGCATGGATCGAATTGACAAAATGAAATCCGATCTGGCTGCCACCGACATCAAGCGTCCGGCCGAGCATTTGCCGCGCAACGAATACATTCACCTGATGGGCGACCTGCTGGTGACCGCATTGCAGATCGGCCTGACCAACGTGGGCACCCTGATGGTTGGCCCGGAACGATGGACGACGCCCACCAATTGGGAAGGCATCCTGGACAAGCCCTATAGCCATCACGCCATGACCCACGCCATCCAGCATCACATGGAACATCTACTCAAGCTGGACCGCTTCCACGTCTCGGCCTTTACGCGGCTGCTGGAGCGCATGGATAGCCTAGAGGAAGCCAACGGCACCACCCTCCTGGACAATACCATCTTCACCCTCGGAGCCGGCATGGGAGATGGTACCACCCACCAGTACAACGACCTGCCCCTGGTCGTCGCAGGCGGAGGGAGCGGAGCCCTGAAGCTTGGCCACCATGTCCACTGTAAGCGCGGCACCCCGCTTGCCAACCTCTGGCTAACCCAGCTCCAGGCCCTGGGCATTGAGCGGAAGAAGTACGCAGACAGTACGGGAACAGTGGCCGGGATGCTGGCCTGAGCGGTTTTTCTCCACGCCCCGGGAGAACTTTGTACCAAACGACAGCATATCGTCCGATCCTGTCTACGCCAGGAAGCCCTTCAGCGCGCCGGTGCTGTCGCCGATCTTGTCGGCCTTGACGCCCATAACCCGCGCCATGGAGAGCCAGAGATTGGCGATCGGAGTACCCTTGGCGTGCTGGTCGTGGCGGTTGGTCTTGAGCAGGCCGCCGCCGCTACCGGCGATGACGGTGGGCAGATTGGTGCAGGTGTGCAGCATACCGCTCGAGAGCCCGGAGCCGAGGGTGAACATCATGCTGTCGAGAAGCGTGCCTTCTCCTTCGCGGATGGAGTCCATCTTGCCAACGAGCCGCGCGTATTGCTCGAGGTGGAAGTGGTCGAGCTTTTCCAGGTCGCGCAGAACATTCTGGTTTTTCTGGTTGTGCGTCCAGCCGTGATGGCGGATGGGCTTGGCGAATACATCCTCGAACAGCAGGGGCGTATCCCAGCGCTCAGGCGAAACCATCAGAGTGGCCACACGCGTGAGGTCGGTCTGCAATGCCAGGATCAGCAGGTCCCCCATCACCTGGATATACTCATCGCGACGCATCGTGGTCCAGAGCTTCTCGGGCTCCTCGAGGTCGAGGTCCCGGATGTCCACCTGGCGCCTGCTGATGCGCTCGATCTGCTGCTCCACGGTACGAACGGAGTCCAGGTATTCTTCAAGCTTGTGATGGTCCAGACGGCCCAGCTTGCCCTGCAGATCCTTCGCATCCGCGAGAACCAGGTCCAGCACGCTGGCATTGGCCTTGTGCTCCTTGACGGCGAAGAGCCTGTTGAAAACCCGGCGCGGGTCCTTGATCGAACGCGCCACGTGGCCGTGCCCGTACCAGGAGATATTGTCGAAATAGACCGACTCACGATTGTCGGTAAAGCTATTGCAGGAGAGCTCCAGCGAGCGAAACGCCGTCGACTTGCCGGCCTCATCGGCGATCAGCTGGTCGATGGTGCGCTTGAGCGGATAGCCCGCGGGTGAGAGCTCATCCGGGGCCGCGCTGCTGAGCCAGCAGGCGCCAGCCTGGGCGTGGCCATCGGTACCAGCCACCTTGACCCGGTCGAGATTCGTGAAGAGCGAGATCTTCTGACGGACCTTTTCGAGCGGCTTCAGGGTCGGGCTCAGGGCGAAGTTGTGCCCTGGCTCCTTCGGATGCCAGGCCCGCTGCGCAACGCCATTGGGGATATAGAAGAAGGCTGTCCGCCTGGGCGCGCCGGGCGCGGCGCCGCGCGCCTGCATCCCATCGAGAAAGGGCAGGGCCATGACCGCACCGCAACCTCGCAGGAAGGTACGCCGAGGGATTCGGGTTTGTCTCAGGATGTTCATTTACGTTCTTCCTGGCCGGTCTTGTACCGAAAGGGAACGCTCCTGGCGATCTCGACGACCACCGTTGAGAACCGTCCATGGTCGTTGAGCACCTGGCTCGAGATGCGATCGATCGCCGGCTTGTCGGTGACCTTCAGTTCGCGTCCCAATGCATAGGATAGCATGTGCTCGCTGAAAGCTCGCATGAACTTCGCCGGCTGCTCCAGCAGCGCGTCCTTGAATCCGATGATGTCCTTGAAATCCTTGTCGCCAAACAACTTGCCGCTGGCATCGACCGGCAGGCCGCCGCGGTATTTGTCGCGCCAGCGCCCAATCGGATCAAAGCTCTCGAGAGCGAAGCCCAGGGGGTCGATCCTGGCGTGACAGCTTGCACAGCTCTCGTCGGTGGCGTGTTGCTTCAGACGCTGGCGAATCGTAAGGCCCTTTGCCGCGATCTCCGCATCATCAGCCTCGATCTCCGGCACCACATCCGGCGGGGGTGGCGGCGGATCATTGAAGATCACCGTAGCTACCCAGGCGCCTCGCTTGATGGGGCTTGTCCGAAGCGGGGTAGCCGTCATCGTCAGCACCGCCGCGCTGGTAATCACCCCGCCCTCACGCCGGCTGGTGAGCTTGCGCCTGTGGAAGGCCTGTGAGTTGGTGTTGAACCGGTTGCGGTTGCCCCTGTTGCCGAAGGGCTTGTCCGGCCGGGTATACCAGGCCTGCAATTCATTCGAACGGTAGGAGTAGTTGCTGTCCACCAGCAGCATGATCGAGCGGTCCTCCACCTGGATGCTCTCAAAGAGCAGCAGGGGCTCCACCATCGTCTGCAGCCCGAACTTCCATTGCTCGCAGCCGATGCGCGAGTAGTAGACCTGGAAGCGATCGAAATCCGGCACGGCGGTGATGAGCTGGTCGAGTCGCAGCCACTGGCGCGCGAAGTTTTCCGCCAGGGCACGGCTGCGCGAATCGTTAAGCATTCGCCGCACCTGACCCTCGAGAACATCCGGCTTCCCCAGGTCGCCCTTGCGTGCGGCAGCCATCAGGGGTTCATCAGGAATGCTGCTCCAGATAAAGAGTGCCAGGCGCTGCGCCAACTCATAATCACTTACCGGCGACTTCTCGCCCGCCCCGTGCTTGGCTTCCACCACGTAAACGAACTTGGGCGAGGCGAGTACCGCCCCCACCACGTTCTTCATGGCCTTGCTGAAGGATCCGGTGCGCTTCTGTTCGACCCGGTGGAAGGCGACGTAGCGTGCCAGGGCATCATCCCCCACCGGTCCTCGGAAGGCCCGCTCGAGGAAGAGCCGCAGCCGTTGTTCCAGGGGCTCCCCCCCCTCCTTGAAAAAAGTGTTCCGGAGGCCGGTATAGTCATCGAACTGGGGGCTGTTCACGATGCTGCGGCCGAGCTTCAGGAGGCTCTCGAGCAGGATCGGGGGCAGGTTCAGCTGTTCTCCCTGGTTGTTGAACCCGTGCTCGGCCTGCAGGTCGATGGCGAAGGGATCGACGCCATCGAGAATCTGCCGCTCCACCTGGAACTTGCCCAGGGTGCGGTTGCCGGCATTCAAGCTGGCAGGCATACGGCCGGAAGCCGGGTCGAAATAGCTGCTCGATCGAATCACCTTTTCAGGCAGAGGGTAGATGTCTCCGCGCAGTTGCAACAGGTCACGCACCGCGTTGTTGTACTCGTAGCGATTCAACCGCCGCATCACCGCCGGCTCCAGGGTGGTGTTCTTCTGGACGTATTCCTCCACCACTCCATCGAAGAAGCGCCGGAGCTTCTCCCTCTCCGCCTTTGTGGGCTGCTTCTTCTTCTCAGGCGGCATCTCGCTCTTGCCCAGGACCCTGGCGGCGGTACGCGAAAGCTCGATCTTCTTCAGGAAATCACTGCGGACCGAGAGCTCCGCCAGGTTGACCTTCCCCTTGACCTTCTTCACAGCCCCGTGGCAGCCGAAGCAGTATTCCTTCATCAGGGGAAGAGCATCCTCAAGGCCGACCTGCGCAGCCACGATCTCGGTCTTCTCGACAGCGGGCTTTTCGGGTTCGGGTGCCAGATCGGTCAACTTCAGGTAATCCAGCCCCCAGAGATAACCGTTACCTCCGTATTTCTTCGCCTTAGGATTGCCGCCGGTGAGCTTGATGGTCAGCCGTTGGATCCCGGCCTGGAGGTCAAACTCGCCGACCTGCTGCAGCCTGGCAAGCTCTACCCTGGGTGAGTACAGATCGACCTGGGGAATGATCACCCTGCCGTTCAGGCGCACCTCGAAGAGGCCGTAATCAGGAGCGAGGGTCCACTGGATCGCCAGCGAGTACCTGCCCGACTTCGCCACCTCGAACCCGACGGTATTTGCCTGCCCCACCACCCCGTTCCACAGCAGGTGGCTGTCGCCTCTCCAGCCCCGGCCAAAGCCCCTCATATCCTGCGGACGGGCCTTGCCCCCGAAGCGCAGGTGCGTCTCACCCTCGTAGATACCCCTGGCCACGAGCACCGGCTGCTTGCGGATGGAATGATAGTCAAAACGATCCGCAGCCCGAAGCGGCGCCAGCGCCAGGAAAAGGCCAAGAACGGAAAGAACCTGTTGTTTCATGCCGACATTATCCTGCTAAGGAAAAGAGACAGCAAGCCGCACTTCTCACTCAGGCATCGAGCACAGAGAAGCAACCCAGAGCCCGCCGAAGAAAACAAAGAGGCGAAAAGACTTCGATAGATTCCAGTTCCTCTCCCTGGTTAATGGTTTCACCGTTTGGGCCATTGTAGATGCCCGTTCCGACCCCGCAAGCCGCCCGGCCACTAGCGCTGGAGTATTGCCGTCTCACAGGGTTAAATGAATCCAGGGTCTGGCCCAGCTCGCTGGTGGAAGACAGCGGGGCAACGAAGGACTGTTACCGCGAAAGTCACCTGGCACAAGGTTGTCTGTCACCCAGCTCAAGATGCAGAAAAACACGGGCTCTACCATCATCTCGGTCGTCCTCCTCGCATTGCTGATCTGGGCGCTCTCCTCCGGGAAAAAAGACGTAAATCCCCGCAAGGGCAGTGAAGAGACACAGGTGGCCGCCAAAGAAACTCCTGCGCCGGGAGAATTAGAAAAGACGCCGATCGAAAAACCACCGGAGGAAGGGAAGCCGGAGGCAACGAACAAGCCATCCGGGAAGAAACTCCTGGAAGAACCAATCCCGGAAGTGAGCCCGCCTCCCATCGTTCCACCGGTAGCGAAGCAGGCGCCGGAAGAAAAAGTCGAGCCGCCTGAGAACACGCCGCCTCCCGCTCCCGCGCCTGAGATCGTTCCCGCCCCGAAAGCTTCGGTGAAGGGCGTCGTGACCGATGGCGAAGGCAAGCCCATCGCGGGAGTCCTGGTGCGCCTCCGGAAGGCCGGGAAGAGGACAAAAAAGAAAAAAGACCAGGAAAAGCGCGAGCTCGGTTCGACCGAGACCGATGGGAGAGGTGTCTTTGAGTTTCTCGAAATCGATCCCGCCCCCTCAGTCGAACTCATGGCCTTCCATCTGGACTACGTTGAATTCCAAGGTAAGCCCTTCGAGCTGCGCTCCGCAGAGGCGATCGAGAGCTTCACCATCAGGCTCTCAAGAGGAGGCCGGATCAACATCACGGTCCTGGGGCCCGATGGTTCGCCCCGCGCCGGCGCGGACCTGTCCATCTGGAGAGCTGTCGACGACCGGAAGCACCCCTGGGAAAAGATAAAAACACGCAAGGCTGACTCCAGCGGCAAGAGCTTCTTCGCTGGTCTCCACGACAACAGCTACTCCCTGCGCGCAGGCGGCAACGGAGGAACACGACATTACACCCGGCTCTTGCAGGTCACCGGGAGCCGAAACCTGGAGCAGGTCATCCAGCTCGAGCCGGAGAAGACCATCTCAGGTATCGTACGCAACAGCCGGGGCGAGCCTGTCGAGGGCTCGCTGGTCAAATCCTTCAGGTCGCGGCTGGAGCTCGGCCAGGAAGAAAAGTCCAGCAACCGCACGAACGCCGGCGGGGAATTCAGCATCGGCCAGCTTGGCGATGGAGTCTACCTGGTCACCGTCCAGAGCAAGGGCTACCTGAGGCACTCGCGAATGATCAACGCCGGGGAAAAAGTGGCCCTGGTCCTCCGGCAATACGGAAGAATCAGCGGCCAGGTTGTATCCCGCTCCAGCGGACGCGCCATAACCGGAAGCCGTGCCCAGCTCGATCCCCTGGGCGTTCAAAAAGGAGCCCAGGGCCTGCAGCCGAACGCCGAGGGCTTTTTCAGATCGAACAACCTGCTGCCGGGAAGCTATCTCCTCAAGGTCACGGCGCCTGGACACACCCCGGCATCACTTGACCTGGAGGTCAAGGATGGACAGAATCTCGAATTGATCATAGAGCTCGAGATCCCCTCCCCATAGGTGAGGAACCTGGATTCGACCAGGATGAAAGTCAACTCTGATGCCTGACACCGGAAGACCCAACTCCCTGCTCAACATACTCTTCACGAGCTTCCTCCTCATCCCGGGACTCGCAGTCCACGCGGCGGATGACGAGTGGAAGCCGCCCGCCTCGCCTGAATCGCTGAAGCCCTCGCTTGAGCTTCCCGATCTCTTCACCTTTGCCGATGGAAGCAGAGTAAAGACGAAAGCTGATTGGGGGAGGCGCCGGGCGGAGATGAAGAAGATGCTGCTCTACTACCAGTACGGCCGCATCCCGCCCCGCCCCGATACGGTTACCGCCGCCGGCATCCAGCGGCGTCCCCATCCAAGTGGCAAGGGCACCATGGAGTTTATGACGCTGGTGATCGGCTCAAAGAGGAAGCTGCGTATGCGGATCCTTCTGAACCTGCCAAAGACGCCCGGTGCCCGGCCCGTCATCCTCTGCGAGGCGGGCCGCCTCGGGGGCAACCGCAACGTTCCGATGTTCCTCGACAAGGGCTACATCTTCATCGAGTACGCTCGCAGCGACCTCGACCCCGACAGGAAGAGCTTCGCCGGCCCGGCCCAGGAGGCCTACCCGGACTACGACTGGGCGACGCTGGCGGTCTGGGCCTGGGGCGCGATGCGCCTGGTCGACTACCTCGAAACACGTAAGGATGTCGACCTCGAGCACATCGCCACAACAGGGCACTCCCGCGGAGGAAAGATGGCGCTCCTGACCGCGGCCCTTGACGAGCGCTTCGCCATGGCCATCCCCAACCAGTCAGGCGCCGGAGGCTCCGGCTGCTACCGCATCCTCGGCCCCGGTGCCGAGACCCTCGGCATGAACGACAAGCCGTGGTGGTACCATGAGCGAATCCAGTGGTTCGGTGAACGCGAAGAGTACCTGCCCTTCGACCAGCACTTCGTCAAGGCTCTGGTCGCCCCGCGCGCTGTCATCAGCAATGAAGCCTTCGAGGACCTCTTCGCCAATCCGCTTGGAACCCAGGTCTCCTCCATGGCGGCGCAGGAGGCCTTCAAATTTCTCGGCGCACCTGAAAAAAACGCCATCACCTACCGCCACGGCGGGCATTCCTTCACCACCGATGACTGGGAAAAGATCCTGGCCTTCGCCGAGTGGCACTTCTTCAACCGCCCGCCCGAAGACAAAAAGATCTTCTGGAATACTCCCCTGCCCCTGGCAGGCCTGGACTTCAAGGGCCGATCGAGCAGCGGCGCGACCAAAAAACAGGCGGTCCACGGCAAGAGCCGGGAGCCCTCGCGACCGGATCCCTTCATGAATTTCGTCAAGGTCAGCGACCCGGACAACAAGCCAGACAAGGATTTCTACGAACGCGGTGTCTTCGGAAATGTCGATTCAGCCTACGAGATCGGGACGCGCCGGGTCACCAACGAGCAATACGCCGTCTTCCTGAACGCGGTCGCCGCCAGCGACCCGGCGGGTCTCTTTAATCCCGATATGCAGGAGCGCCCGGAGGGAGGCATCCTGCGCCTGGGCTCACCGGGTAAATACACCTACCGGGTCAGTTCGGAGCTGGCATCGAAAACAGTGAACTTCGTGAGCTGGTATGACGCGCTGCGTTTCTGCAACTGGCTCCACAATGGGCGCCCCAGTGGAGCGCAGGACGCGGCTACGACGGAGAGCGGTGCCTACGCCTTCAGCGGCAGGGAAAGCGTCGGCAAACGGGAGAAAAAAGCCCGCTTCGCTCTCTCCAGAGAAAATGAATGGTACAAGGCCGCCTATTTCTCTCCCGGGAGCGGCTACTCGAATATGAACATCCTCGGCCGCGCGGTCGAACGGCCGGAAGATTCAAAGTCACACTACGGCGCTGAACAGATGGCCGACAAGTTCTGGGAATGGAACGAGTCGGTGGTGAGCAGGCTCGGACGCGGCCTCCGCTCCGGGGGCTGGTTCCAGGGCAACAACCGCCAGGCGGCTGGACGCTTCTTCAGCAACCAGGAGATGGAGCTCGCGAACATCGGCTTCCGGGTGGTCAAGCTCACCGAGTAAAACCCGTCAAGGCCATCAAAACCGGACGCTGCTTCAGCGTACGCTGAAGAAAATCGTCAGGTTCTTCGTCTGACGGGCCGCGGCCACGATGTCAGCGAGGCCGTCGCCGTTGAGATCGGCGGCCTTGATGTCCTCGACAGCGACCTCCTTGGCGGAGACTTTCTGCTCACGCCACTTCGTCCCGGCCTTGTCCAGGGGAGCGAAGAACTTGATCCCCGGCACACCGCCGCCGTTCATCGCCCGCCAGCCGACGACAATCTGGTCGGAGCCGATGCCGAGGTAGTCAGCGCAGGCGATGGCGTGGCCGTCCTGGAGCTTCTCGTCGAGAACCGCGGCCTGCTTCCAGAGGCCATCGCCTTCGGGCTCGACATAGACCGCCGACTTGGTCCCGTGCATGGGCTCCACCGTAACGATGAAGCGCTTGCCGCCCGGGAGCTTGCCGTCACGGATCTCGCCGGCGAAGTCCTTCGTCAGCTGCTTTGAATTCCACTTGCCGCCGCTGTAATCGAAATGCCAGACGCCCTCCTTGGCCGCCTCGATGAGCTCTTCCTCGGGATCGCTGTCCCAGTTCACCGGGTGGAAGTTGTGCGACAGGTGGAGGAAGTCTCCAATGAGCTCGGTCTTCCATTCGGCACGGGGATCGGCCGGCGGCAGGTAGGCCAGCAGCTTCAGGCCGGGACCGACCCCGTTCCTGGTGCCGCGGCCGCGCAGGGGCTTGACGGTCAGCGCGTACTTACCGCCGTGGTGCCTGATCCAGTGCATGCGGTGGGTGCTGGGCTCGTTGTAGAGCTTGACCGGCGTCCACATCTGGGTGCGGTCCTTCGGCGGGATGAGATAGAAAACGGCCCCGTCCTTGCGCGTCTCGCTGAAGTTCCACTGGCCGCCGACGGCGATCTCACACTTGCCATCACCATCGATGTCCCGGGCGGTGACGCAGACGTTGTCGCGCTTCGTCAGGTCACGGGCGATGACGTGCTTCTCCCAGCCGGGGTTCTGGTACCACTGGATGGTCTTCTTATCGCAAAGGACAATGTCGATCTTCTTGTCGCCGTCCACGTCCGTCAGCTGCACTCCGTAGCCGATGGAGATCTTCGCGATCTCCACCTTGCGCCATTTGAACAGCGGCGGCTCCTTGTCCTCGGCAAACACCGGGACAGCCGTCCCGAAAAGGGCGAGAGAGACCAGGACCATGGACAAATGACGCTTACTCATTTCAAAACCCTCCATGCAGGCGGTAATCAAGGCGATCGGAGCCCTCTGCGCTGACGCGGCAGGGACACGTTTTCGCAGTCTACCACGAGATGTTAACGCCACGGGGTTCCTAATCCACCGAATCACAGTCTACAGCTGTCGGCTCCGCATCGATGAGGACATTGAGGATCAGGACCGCATCGTTGACGTTGACGATGCCGTCCTGGTTGGCGTCGGCAGCGGTCCTGCAACAGAGCTCGAGCCCCATCGTGACATGGTCCCTGATGATCTCGCCATCATCCTGATCGACCACCCCATCGCAGTTGGCATCGCCGAGGATCACCGGCCGGGCACCCGCGCAGGGAGGAAAATCGGCGCAGCCCAGCTTGTCCCCCCCGGGATCTTCGCCACAGCCGGGCCAGGGAGCGGGCGGCTGGGCGCCGCCGGAAAAAAGAAAATTCAGCGTATAGATCGCATCGGTCAATTGAACCAGCCCGTTGTCGTCAGTATCCGCCGCATCCTGGCAGGCAGGGGCGCTACCTCCCAGGAAGAGAAAGCTCAGGGTGGAGATCACATCGGTCATGTTGATGCTCCCATCGGCGTTCCCATCCCCACGTATGAAAGGATCAGCCGCCAGCCGCGGGCCGAGGAAAGACGCCAAGATGAGAGAACATACCAATACCGCCGCGAATCCACGCACTCCTGGTGAACGCATTGTCTTACTCCTGTTATTTCCTAGCACAAGCCCGCAACGATTATGCCCCCGAAAAATCTGTAAGACTATTTTTGAATAGGAAAAATTTTCGGTGGGGAATCTCTCTAACGCGTCACACCCCAGGCGCCATCCTCTCCGATCGTTATCTTCAGCTTACCTGTCGTCACCGTGGCAGAGCCCTGCTCATCGACGCGGGTCGTAATCCCTTCGGCAACCCTGGATGCGTCCTCACCCTCGTTGAAGGGAACCATGACACTCAGCCACACCTGCGGCTTCCCGGCCCTGACGACGGCCCGGGCGAAGGCGTTGTGGGTCGCGCCGCCGATGTCTTGTGATGCGCGGTGCGCCACCTGGCCGATCGACAGGTCCTTGTCCGGATGCAGGTACAGCAGGACCCGCTTTTTCTGATCCTGCCACCAGGCGTGATCCCTTGCCGGGGCATCGAACCAGTTGCCTCCTTCGGCGGGGACCTCCCCTTCGGCCATCAACAGCCAGCAGGGAGAGGTCTGGTAGCCATCCACATCCCGGCAGGGCTCGTACTTGTCACGCACCACCAGGATGCCTTCGGCCGTCAGCACCGTCTGCCGGGTCCACCGGCTGCGGGCACCGTAGAAGTTGCGGTAGGTAAACTGTCCGAAGGAATCGTCCCCCTTGTTCTCCGCCCGAAGCGAATCTCTAACCAGGATCGCCCCGCGGTTGTAGAGGGAGTGATAGTAGATGGGTAAGGTGCGTTCATTCAGCCGGAAGCCTGCCTGCTGGCCTTTGAAATCATACGAGACCCGCGTGTATTCGTTCTGCGCGTCGAATTTTTCGTCCAGTCCCTTGAGCGTGATCGAAAGCGCGGCGCCTTCGGGAACATTGAGGCGAAGACTGCTCCCCGCCCTCCTGCCATCCTCTACGATCGACAGCGCCCGGGTGCGCTCTTCTCCCTCTAAGACCCGGGAATCCTTCCCCTGCTTGAGCACGACCTCCAGATTCCCCGGGACCGTGTCGAAAGCGGCAAGGATCTTCTCCCCCTTCGGACCGCCCAGTCGCAGGTTCTGAAAGGAAGCCGAGGCCTTGTAGGTTCCCAGGTGCACCGATCTCAGGTGGTAATCATTGTTCAGGTACCAGTAGCCATCCATATTGCCGTGGGCGTAACCCAGCTTCGGATGCTCCCTTCGGCGAAAGAGATCGATCTCACTGTCGTAGAACCAGTTTTTCGAATCGGGGCCGGTGCGGCAATTCAGGACGAGCTTGACGGCCATCGAGGCGAGCTTCCAGGTGTCCTCCGAGGGGGTCGACATCTTGCCGGTCTTATCGACGGGAAAGTCCATGTCGGGAGAGAGGACCGAGAGCAGGTCGTAGGCCGTCTCCGCCACCCCCGCCCGGCCGCTCGAATATTTTCCCGAAGTATGCAGGAACTTGGCTCCATCGACGCAATACTCGTAGAGCCTTCCGCCCGCATCATCGCAGCAGTGCATGTAGTTGTTATTGCGGTCGTAGAGGAAATACGAGACGAACGGTCGGCCGCTCCCGCGGCCAGGGCCGAGGTAAAGGCGGTCAGGAACCTTGTGCTTCAACGGGCTGAAGTAGCCGATCTTCGATTTCCCGGCTGGAACCCGGGGCTTGATTCCTCTTTTGAGGAACCAGCCGTAGCGCCGCCTGTAGGCATCCATGTATTCAGCGGGAACATCTGCGCCCTCAGGCGGGCGCCCTCCAAGCAGGACCTGCTCCGAGGCCCAGAGAAATTCAGGATCCTTGAAATGTTTCGCGAGGCGGTACCACGCGTGCCCATCGTTCACGCGTTCTGCCCCGGCGTAGTATTCCGCGTTCCACGGATCGGCGTAGATCCCGGACCGATCCTGGATGATCCGAGCGCCCGAGTTTGGATTGCCTCGCACCCCGCCGCCGTGGACATAGTCAAGGTAGCGCCGCGCATGGGCGTAGAGAAAATCGCGCTCGGTCTCGAACTTGCCCATCCCCTCCGCCATGTCGATCAGGCCGTGCAGGTAGAGCGGTCCGTAGGGATAGTAATTCGTTTCGGTCGTGTCGCCGTACTCGACCAGCTCGCTCCACAGGGCATCGAGCCAGGGTTTGTGTCTGATGGCGCTTGGCATCTTCGGGAACATCCGCGCCGCGATCGCCGGGCCGGAGTTGATGCCGTAGGGGCGGTTGTTGACGCCGAGCTCGATTTTGGAGTAGTCCGGAAAATTGACCACCAGGCTATGGCTGACGAGTTCCCTGAACTCAGCCTGTTCTCTCCCGGTGAGCAGGCCCTGGCGAACAAGCTCGGCGAAGATGCGCATGCGGCCGCCGCTGCCCCAGGACCGATGATTATGGAAGAGGGTCAAGGGGGGACCTTCTTCGGCCTGCTTCGATTCCCGGTAGCGGTCGAGGATGCTCAAAAAGTACGCCTGGATGATTTTGAGCTCGTTCTTCTGTCTGCGCCCTCCATCAATGAATCGAGACAGAAGACGGTCCCACTCCCAGCCCCCTCGATGCATCTGCGGCCGGCTCTTTCTCACCGCCGCGGCAAGCACCTCCATCTCGTCGCCGGAGTAATGCTCATAGGACGACCTGGGATGCCCGGCGGCGGGGTCCTTCTCATCGGCGTAAAGCGGCAGCGCGGGCAAGAAGAAAACGAACAGTCCGATTGCCAGTGTCGCATCACCCATGTTGTTGAACACCTCCGAACGAAGGGTATTCGGATACGGCCTCGCGTGCAAACGCTTCGGCCTTAAAAAGCCCTTCAGGGGCAGGAGCTGAAGCTCTCGCAGCCAAGCTTGTCGGCGGGCTCGGCAGGATCCGGTCCACAGCCCTCGAAAGGCTCCGGCGGAGGCGCGCCACCGAGAAAGAGGTAGTTCAGGAGATAGATCCCATCGGTCATCTGGATCGTTCCGTTGTTGTCGGCGTCGGCCGCATCGAAGCAGCCGGGGGAATCGCCGCCGAGGAAGAGAAAGTTCAGCAGGAAGATTCCGTCGGTCAACTGCACCGTGCCGTTACCATCGGGGTCGCCACGAAGGAACACCGGCAACGGGGGAAGCGGGGCGACTGCTCCTTCGGCCACAGCGAATTGCGACAGGGATGTGATCCCCCTGGCAGTGATGATGTCGCGGCCGCGGTTCACCGCCGCGCCCAGGTCGACCCAGCCGCCATCGATGAACTGGAACAGCTTGAGATCGGGTTCGGCGACACCGAGGCGGCTGGCCGCCTGCGCATCGAACCTGATCTCGAGGTCGGCTGAGGTGAACGTCGCGCCCGAGAGGTTCCAGACACCAACTGCGTTGCTCAGCCCCGGCTGCACGGAGCCGTTGTCAACGGCCAGCAGCGAGCCGGCAAGGCTACCGGCGGGATTGGAGGCTCTGAAAAACCCGAGGCTGTTGATGACGTTGACGGTCGAATCGGAGGAGGGCTCGCCCCAATTAATCCTCGCGCCATCCCAGGCCAGGGCCGCAAGACTCAGCTCACCCCCATTGGACGCGTACCAGCCGGCGTAATTCCCATCGTTCATCCTGACCGGCCAGTCGTTGTCGTCAAGGAGCCCGCCGGGGCCGAAGCTGGTGATAGCCAGCAGGCCGCCGTCAGCCTCCACGCGGCCGTTGTTGCGCATATGGCCGGCTCTTGTATCGCCGGGGTTACCAGGCCTCGCCTTCTGCGACAGAGTGATGGTGCCTGTGCCCCTAATGATACCGGACCTGCTGGGGTTCTCATGCCGCAGGTAGAGCATGGAGCCATCAATGAGGCTGTCATTGAGCATGTTGATGATCATTCGCGAGTTGTCATTGCCGTTCTTGATCGTGTCCGAGTTGAGAAACACTCCGTTGTCCAGGGTCATCTCGGCTGTCCCGTTGTTGCCCATGCCGAAATGGGAGTTCGCCCCGAAGGCCTGGCTCAGGGTGGCATCGATGATATTGATGCGGCTGTAGGTTCCGGGACGACCCCACCAGGAGTTGGAGTGGAAGGTCAGCTGCGCGCCGTTGGTGATATTCACCGTGGCGTTGGACATGTCGAAGTCGCCGTGAAAGGCGGTGTCCCGGGTAACGTCCGCCGTCCTGCCATTGGTGATATTGGCGCCGTTGACACCGGTGAGATTAGGAACCCGCCCTCCAGACCAATTGCCTCCCGTATGCCAATCTGTACTGATCGCCCCGGTGAAGGTTTCCGCCCGGGCGGGGCCGACAGCTGCCGCCAGTACGGCAACCGTCATGATCGCCAGTAACTTCTGCATCGTTAGACTCCTGTTTAGCTGTTGCCTTTTCCGAGCTGGCAACCCATAGAGCTTAATCCTGCTCCACGCCTGCTTTATTCAGCCGGAGAGGGTGGTTGTTTTATTTCGAGTCCCTGCGCCTGGAATACAGAACCGCGCTGCACCTTATTCCCAGTGAACGGTGCGACACGATGCGTTTCCTCAACGGCCGTTTTGGGATCCATGCCGTGGATTAATATCATTGAAAGAAAGGTAAAATCAGCAATCGCGCTTGAATCCCATCCTACCTCTCTTGAATAGCCCGTGATCGGGAAGCGGGGGTTCTGAAGATGCGAAAAAATACGGTCTGGTAATTCACCCTTCATCATAAGGCAGCCGGAAAGATGCAGCAGCTTGACATTGGAGGCATCCCTTAAACCTAAAGCGATTTCTTTGCCGCCTATGGTCTTACCGTCAACGGTTATTCCCTTATCGTCTCCATGAGTCGCAATGAGCAATACGACAGAACCAGGAAGTAAGGCAACCTCACCACAGAAACGCACGAGGTCATCAGAATCATGAAAAAACCGGTGGCGAACTTTGACGTGCTTAGCAGCGGCCATCTTGAAATAATTTCGAAGCATTTCACCAAACGCGTATTCACGCTCGGCTAGGGACGCCTCCCAATGCGCTTCGAAAATGACAAGCCATTCGCTTTCATCCTCACAAAGGCGTTCACCATTCCATGGTTGCCATTCCTTCTCGCCCGCAGCTCGATACTGTCCAGAAAAAGAACGGCCATCCTGCTTAATTTTGAACCAACCCTCCCCTTCAGCATCAGGCTCTTTGTACCTAAACTGAAGCTTGTCATCGACCAGCTCACCTGAAATGGATGAGCCTGATGAATAATGATAGAGGCCTTCAACTTTGTCATCGTTAACGGCCAGTCGCATCTTCCCCCAGGTCGTATCCCAGAGCCCCCCAAAGCCCAAAACTTCGGACGACGAGAGTGGCTTATTCATACATTGCCTTCTTTCCGAATCGAAACGCAGGAACAGAAAAAAGTTCTATTGGCAAGTACCGGTTGACGATTCGCAACCGGGCGTGCCGTCCCTCTCATCCGTTCCGCAACTGGGATAGGGGGCCGGCATCGTGGCTCCTCCAAGGAAGAGGAAGTTCAGGATGTAGATCCCATCGGTCATCTGCACCGCTCCGTTGTCGTCGGCGTCAGCCGAATCGTAGCAGCCTGGGGCTTCACCACCAAGAAAGAGGAAGTTCAGGATGAAGATCCCATCGGTCAGCTGAACCGCTCCATTCCCATCCGGATCCCCCCTGATGAACTCGGGAAGCCGGCAGACATCCTCCTCGGCGCAGTCCTCATCTTCGCAATCGGAGCTCCCGTCTCCATCGTCATCTTCACCGTTGCCGCAAACCTCCACGGCAGGCACGCCCCCGCCATCTCTAAGGTCAATATAGGTCAGCCGCCAGCTGTCCTGGATACCGCCCCCGAGGCCGGGAGGATGGGCACCATCGACGACCATGGTGTAGACATCGTTGACCATGTCGTAGATGCCGAAGAAGCCGTAGGACTGCAGCGGGGAATTATTCGCCCCGATAAGCCGCCCGGAGATATAGAGCGTCGTGCCCTCGGTATTGACCTGGATATCGCCCGCGTCATTCTGGATCGACCTCTGGTAATTGACCTCCCCGATGCGGACACCGGGCACGGTGGCCACCAGCGTATCCCGCCCCACGACATCGAGGTCGAGCGCGTAGACTGTGCTGCCGTCGCCCGGGCCGCCGTAGAGGATCCCGTTGCCGTCGAGAGCCCCGTTGTAGCCGGTCCAGCTCGAGGTAACGTACCCGGGCTGAACAGGCGTATCCCAGGGACCGACGGACATGTCTCCATAGTTTCCATTCCACGTTATCTTCCAGATGCCGCCGCCGTGGTTGATCTCGTAGACCGAACCATCGTAGAGGTACCTCTCGCGATTGCCGCCGTTTCTCGCCCCGCCGATATGGCCCCAGTCCGGCGGATTGTGAACGGTGTTGGTCTCAAAATCGAAGCGCACGGTCTCCAGTTGGCCGCTGAGATGCCTGTTCCAGACGGTACCATCCGGCGCGCCGCAATAGCGGCCGAATGCCAGGCCCCAGTCGTCGATGTCGGACGACGGATTGGCTGCCCCGGCGAGCGCGTCCAGGAGCACGGTCTTATAGGCGGCGTTGCCATCGGGACCATTGCTCCCGGTGATGACGTAGCCAGTGTTGCGATCGTAGTACCCGCCGCCGCAGTGCGTCCTCGAGATGTGCGGCTCGTTCAGTCCATTGGATGTGTTGAAGGTAAGATCCTCCAGGTCGTAGATGCGGTCCTCCGCATCGTAGGCGTGAAAGATCAGGTAATGGCTGTCGGTGGCCAGGTTGTCGGCGAACACCGGGGCCGGCATGAGCACGATCAACGCTACGATAGCGATTAGCTTCTTCATCTTATCTCGCTTTCTACCTGTCTATTGACAGTTCAGCTAGTAAGAGCCTGGCGATTGAGAGTCCGGGCCGTACAGGGATACGCCCCCGAACATTGATTCAAGACTTGCCCGATCGCCTCGCCTTCCTCGACTGCGAAGCCTGTGTGCAAATAGTGTAACGCCCTGTCACGGACAATTACCATCTCTGCTTCTTCGCATCGGCACGAGTCCCTTCCCCTCAGGGACAGGACTCCCGGGTCGCGCAATCAAGCCCCTCGGCGGTCGGATCTTCGCCGCAATCGGGCCAGGGCGCGGGCGGTGGAGCGCCTCCGGAGAAGAGAAATCCCAGGGTGTAGATCGCGTCGGTCAGCTGGACCTCTTCGCTATCATCGACATCAGCCGCGTCAAGACAGGCGGGTACGGCGCCGCCCAGGAAGAGGTAGTTCAGGGTGTAGACCGCATCGGTCAGGTCGATGGTCCCATCTCCATTTCCATCGCCGCGAAGAAAGCTCCCGCCGGCGGTGGGATCAACAACCCTGTCGGTAAAGACGAGCCTTTCCACCGCGCTCAGCCGATCCGTTCCATCCCTGCCCCGAATCGTATCTTGAACCTCGACAACGCCGGCCCTGGTCGTCAGGGCGTATTCGGAAAACCGGCCGCTGAAAAGAACTGAATCAATACCCCCGCCCCCATCGATACGGTTATCGCCGGAGTTACCGGCGAGAGTGTTGTCGAGGGCATTGCCGATGAGGCTGGCATTGCGGGTTCCATCAAGACGGACATTGGTGAGGTACTGTGTCTTGTGGGTATATGGAACGGCCGGATTGCGAGTGAGGGTAAACTCGCTGTTCCAGGAACCGGTGACTGCCAGGGACGCCTCGAGGTAGGGTGGCAGAAAGGCGAGCATCGCCGCCACCCCGGCGGGGTCTCCCGCCTCGATCGCCGCCCGCGTGTTGTAGCGATACTCTCCGCCAAACGAATCTCCGCCGCGCTCGTGGGCCCACATGCCGTAGTAGACATCGATGATGCTGATGATGTACTCGAAGGGGCGATCCGCCCGGGGCAACTCGCGGGTAGGAGGAGGATCGTAGATCCCCGCCGAGATGGCCGCGTTGGTGGCGGCTGTGATCCTCGAATGAAAGGCCGGCAGCGTCGGCTGGATCCCGGCGCCATGCACGAGGTGAAAGACCTCCTCGAGCGTCGCATCGCGAACCGTGTTGTTTACGTAGGCCCGGCTCCCCTCCACCACCGATTCGCTCGCGTAGAGATCCTGGAAGAACAGGTCGACCTTCCCGAGACGGCCATCGATGGCCCTCTCGGCCGCCGACTCCGAGTTGAAGTAGACCAGCGTCGCATCGAGGTTCGCCATCGAGTTCGCCACCGCGGCCTTGTCGCTGCCGAACTCGGTTCCCGGCGCATCGGTGATGTAGAAGCGCAGGATCTCCCGGGCCCGAACCCCCATCTCGTTGGTGACCTGGCTCTGCAGCAGGAAATGAATCGCGCCGCCGTTGGGAGCGACGATCTTCGTGTAGCGGTCAAAGCTCGACCGGAAAACGGAATGGACCCTGGCCGGAAGGGCCACGATCCCATCAGGCGATTGCGAGATGTCTATATCGTCAGGCAGGTTCTGGGCGCCAAGGGCGCCGCCTATAACTGCCAGAAGGAGGAACACCGGAAGAAAGACTGCTGGCGCAACCGGGTTTTGACGTTCGAGACCTGTCATGGATGACCTCTGACCTGCAGGAGCGGCACATGGGGCGATTCCCCCCAATCCTACCAGTTCAAGGCGCCATTGCTTTGCGCAAACGATTCCGTCTCCAGTCCCATGCTGTTGAGCATCGTGACAAAGAGGTTGCACAGGGGAGCTGTGTCATCCTTCTTGCGGGCGACATAGCGGCCATGCTTGTAGCCTCCGCCGGCCAGGAAGATCGGCAGGTTTCGCGGATCATGGGAGTTGGCGTTGCCGAGGTTGCTGCCGAAGAGAACCGAGGTATTGCCAAGCAGCGTATCCGCTCCTTCCTTCTTCGCCTTCAACTGGGTCAGAAGACTGCCGAAACATTTCACCAGGGCGGACTCGATCTTCTTCAGCTGCTCGATCTTGGCCTTGTCCCTGCCGTGATGGGACAGGTTGTGATGCTCGAGGGAAACTCCCTCGACCTGCGGCACGCTGTAATGGTCCTGGATCATCACGGCGACAACCCGTGAGGAATCCGTCTGCAGAATCAACGGAACCATGTTCATCAGCAGCTGGGTCCGTCCAACGAGGTTTCTCTTGTCCCGGATATCGTCGGGAGGAGCCGCGGCGACCTTTGGCTTGGCCTTCTTCATCCAGGCCTGCACTTCGGCGAGGTCCTTCTCCGCCTTGCGAACCGACTCGTAATACTCATCGAGCTGTTTGTTGTCCGACTTGCTCGCGTTCCGCTGAAGTTTCTTCGCCTGGGCTCTCAGCGAGTCAAGAATGCTCCGGCCATCGCTCAGCCTTCGTTTCTGCTTCGCGACCTCCCGCGCGTTTCCCTTCAGGAACATCTTCGAAAACAGCTTCGCCGGACTCCTCTGTGCCGGCACCATCACGCCGCTGCTGGTGAAGGACTGGCTCTGCGTCGAGTTGCTGCTGATGACCACGGAGGGAAAGCGGGTCACGTAGCCGAGCTTCTCGGCCGCGTACTGATCGACGGAGATCGAATTGCGGAACCCGCCAAGCCCGGGTCCCTGCGCGGCGGTCAGCCAGGTCAGCTCGCAATTGTGCGGCTGGCGGCCTGTCTGTCCCTCATGCTCGAGACCTGAAAACAGCGTGAAGTCCTTCCGGTGATCTTTCAGGAGCCCGAGGTACTCGGTCGACTCGTAGCCCGCGCCGGGAGTCCTCGGCCAGAGCGATGGGGGATGCAGTCCCAGGGTCGTGCAGATGCAGACCATTTTTTTGGGGGCGACGACGGGCGCGCTGCCGAGCGCGGGAGACATCGTCTCCAGGAGAGGCAGAGCCAGCGAGACCCCGGATGCTTTTAAAAAGGTTCGTCGCTTGAGTGGTTGGTGCATGGCTTTCGTCCTCTTCCCTAACGGGGACTCCCCCAAGTATAGCTGCGCCTACTTATTCCTGAACAACTCGCTCTGAACTACCTTGTGAATGATTGTCCGCAGGGGATACCCCTTCTTGCGGACCTTCTCCGCCAGGACCTCCACCGGCTCCCTGTCGGCAAATTGGATCTCCGCCCCGGTGGCGTAGACAAAGAGCCGCGAGATAAGGTGGCGGGCGACCTGGTCCTCCCGCTCGAGCAGGAGCTCCTTGTATTCCGAGATGCCGGAAAAGGTCTTCCCCCCGGCCGTCACCCCGCTGGCATCGACCTTGCGCCCCTTGCCGGGCAAAATCTTGGAAAGCACCCTGCCGTTTGACCGAGTCGAACGGTACCGTGTTCGAAATCCGCCGATTGGATCAAAACTTTCCAGCGCGAACCCGGGAGGATCTATCTCGCGATGGCACCTGTTGCAGGTTTCTTCATCGCGGTGCGCTGCAAGGATCTCGCGGATAGTCGTATTTCCGCGCGTATCAGGCTCAACCGTGCCGGCCGTCGGCGGCGGCGGGTCCGGAGGCGTTCCCAGCAGGTTCGTCAGCACGAAATTCCCGCGCATAACCGGCGAGGTAACGGTGCCATTCGCCGTGATCTTCAGGATGCTCGCCTGGGTCAGCAAGCCGCCGCGCGGGTTGTTCTCCGGGATCTTCACCTTGCGGAAATGTTGTCCAGCGACCCCCGCAATACCGTAGTGCTTCGCCAGCGGACGATTGAGGAAGGTAAAGCCCGAGTCCAACAGGTTTCTCACACCAAGGTCCTCCTCGATGAGAGCGGCAAAGAAAAGCTCCGTCTCCCTCGTCATGGACTGGCCGAGGATCTCGTTGAATTCAGGATAGAGCTTCTCATCGGGCGTGGTGGCATTGATCTCCTTCAGCCTGATCCACTGCCCGAGAAAATCCTGCACGAACCTCATCGATCTTTGGTCATCGAGCATGCGATCGACCTGCCCGGCGAGCACCTTCGGATCGGACAACCGGCCATCTTTCGCCAGCTCAAAAAGCTTCTCATCAGGCAGGCTCTTCCACAGGAAATAGGACAACCGGGTGGCGAGAGCGAAGTCGTCCAGCTTGCCCGGCTCGCCTCCATGGAAGAGGAAGGAAGGAGAGCTGAACATGGCGCGCAGCGGCACCCGGATCGCATCGGTGAATTTACGTCCGGCTTCGATCGCCGGACGGGCCAGGCTGACGAGCGCCTCGACCTCGCCCTCCCGGAGCGGCCGCCTGAAGGCGAGCGGGGCGAGCCGCTCAACGACGTCGGCCACCTGCTCGAGCGGCTTCCTCTTCAGCTCAACCTCGTAGGTACTGCGGTAGCCATCAGGACCGGCGGATCCCCGGCGTCTCAGCCAGTTCAGCTCCTTGTAGTCCACGTCGCCAAGGAGCCTACGGGTGCTTTGCGGCGGCCAGCTCTTAAAGATCGGTCCCTCCACGTGCATCGATTTCATCGCGATGCCTTCGCCTTTGTACTTCTTGGATCCGACAATGTAGACACGCTTGGGATGGGTGAGACCGGCCACCGAGGGATAGAGGTAATCCCCCGGCTTCATCAGCGCCGTCACCTCAACCGTGCGCGGCTCACCGGGAATGAGGTCAAAGGCCCCCAGCAGCTGGGAGCCGCCGCCCTTCTCGCTGGTATGGATGACCGTCAGGATCAATGGCTTCCTGGACTGGTAAGTATAGGCCTCCACCTTGATACGGTAGAGCCCCGGCGAACGGATATTCAGCCCGCTGGCGTTGGATCTCAGGATATAGTCCTGGTCCACGAACACCGCGACGGCATCCTTGAGTTTCCTGGTGACGCTTCCGCCCCGTCTCAGCTCCCGGTCATGCCACATATTCACATAGGGTGAGTTCAGGTAGTCAACCAGCTGGGGCTTTCCCTTGGGGCGGCTGCGAAGATTGATGGCCGCATCGATGGCGTAGTCCGCCGCCTCGAGGTAGCTGCGAATATGGATAGGTGAGATTCCCTGCCCGGCGCCCACCGTGTCAAAGCTTCCCGAGTCACTTTCGGCGGGTAGGATCTTCGCGAGATCCTCGCGGACGAGGAGCAGGTCGCGCATCGTGTATTCATACTCGATGCGGGTCAGGCGGCGGGAGGGAACACGGCCCTCCTTGCGCTGCCTGAAAAGGTTCTCTTTGAGGAGATTGCGTTTCAGCGAAGCCAGCGCCTTCCTGCGCAGCGCGGCAGACGGGCGAGCTTTTGTCTTGGGCGGCATCTCGTCAGCGTGGACTCGGTCAAAGACCAGCTCCCACTTTCGAAACGTGGCGGGATCCGAGAGATCGTAGCCCAGGCGCTCGAAATCGAGACGTGTTTCAGTGTCCGCATCGTGGCATTTAATACACGATGCCTCGACTAGGGGCGCCACATCCCGCTTGAACGCCTGCGCCACCGCATCGCCAGCCGGAAGCCAGCAGGTTGCGATCAGGATCAGGATGGCGTTCTTCATAGCTCTAAGATTCCAGTCTTCTCCGCTTGCCCGGGTCAGCGTCTCAGGGCTAAGTATTGAGCGGAGTTGGTGAAACTATATCTATAGTCCACCATCCGCCGCGGAATTGGACATCGTTTTCAACTATGGACTGCGCTTCTGAAACCAGAAGCATCTGATACAGTTTAAGGCACCATCGTGGGTAAATACAATTTTCGACATGGTTGGCGGGCCGCAAGTGGATCCAGGCGCTGCCAGCACCGGTGAAATCAGCGGGAAACGGGCGTATCATGTGATTCGCTTGTTTCACCGCTCCATGGAAAAGAGGAACCTGAACATGTTGAGACCCAACATTATGGCCCTGGCCGTCTTTGTCGCGATGGCGACCATTGTTCAAGTCGAACGAGCCGAGGCGCAGCCCACCGGAAAGAACCCCGCGATCACGCCCCAGCCCCGTATCGTCGAGTGGTGGTTCGCCCGCCAGGCCGAGAAGATCGCCGAGATGACCAAGGGCGATATCGATCTCCTGATGGTCGGCGATTCGATCACGAATAATTTCGACAGCGTCGGCGCGCCGGTCTGGAAGAAGTCCTTCGAGCCGCGCAAAGCGATCAACCTGGGATTCGGCGGTGATCGCACCAACCACGTGTTGTGGCGCCTCGACCATCTGCCGAAGCTGAAGAAGGCGCCGAGGGGCGCCGTCGTCCTCATCGGAACAAACAACATCTGCTGGGGCAGCGACAAGCCCAAAGATGCCGCCGTGGGCGTACAGGCGATCGCGCGCAAGCTCGGCGAGCTCTATCCCGAGATGAAGATCCTGGTTCTCGGCGTCTTCCCGCGCAGGCGGAAGCTCGATCACCCCCACCGCAAGCAGATCATCGAGCTGAACTCCTATCTCCCCAGCCTGCTGAAGAACCTCGAGAACGTAAAGTTCCTCGACATCGGACCGAAATTCCTCGACGAGAAGGGCTTCCTGTCGAAAGAGATGATGCCCGACACGACCCACCCAAGCGAAAAAGGTCACGAGATCTGGGCCGAGGCCATCGAGGCTGAGCTCGATAAGATGCTGGGCAAATGAGCCCTATCCTGCCGGCTTCCAGATAAGGAGCTCACCTTTTCGCGAGACCGCGGCGTCACCGCTGTAGAGCTCGTAGGTGCCTTCACTCTCTTCAAAAGGAACCGATACTCCCAGCGCCGCCAGCTCCCTGGCGTAGATGCGCAGGAAGATAGGATTGTAGCTGCAGTTGTAGGCAAAGGTCGGCAACAACGGGATCGGCGCCAGGGAGATGATCGTGCCCCGGTTCATCCAGGCGCCGGTGCGGAGCTCGGCGCCGCCGAGGATAATGGTGCCGCCCTTCATCTCGAGACCGGTGAAGTCCTTCGCCATGCCCTTGACGACAATGGTCCCTCGCTTCATCCGCATCCCGACCTCGAGACCCGCCGAGCCCTCGACTACGATCGTTCCATCGGTCATCCCGGTGAGGCTGCCCCGGTAGGCGGCCCCGATCTGCCCGCCGGCGTTACCGCCGATGTGGATATAGCCTCCCGACATCTCCGCGCCAATCCAATCCGAGACGTTGCCGGAGACCTCGATGGTCCCGCCCTTCATGAAGGCCCCCAGATGCATCCCGGCGTTGCCGTCAATGTTGAGGTGGCCTCGGGTCATGCCGCGTCCGAGCCACTTGATCCTTCCCGCGTCCCCCCGGATCTCCAGCTCTTCGCTGGCCTCGCCTTCGACCTCGAAGAACTCGTCGAGGCGAAGCTGTCGCTTGCCCAGGAAGATCGGGAGAGCGCAGATCTCGTCGTGACCCAGCTCCGCCACGACGTCAGGCGAGAGGGCCTCGGCCTCTATTGGAACGCCAGGCTGCTCTTTGAGGGTCAGGGTGATCATCGGCTAACCACACTCACGGATGTCCGCTCCCTCGATCCGTTCCATTTCCACCGGGTAATTATCGAAGCTCATCGTGTAGTACTGCTCGAATAACGGCCGCAGGTACTCCTCGATGCTCTCGTCGTAGGCAGGCCGCACGACGAGCTCACGACCATCCACCATCTTGCGAATGTCGCCCTCCTCGACGACGACCTCCCCGCCCTTGAGGAGATAGCGAGGATGCCCGAACATGCGCTCACGGTCAGGATCATCGTTGTACAGGGCCACGTCCGCATCTGCACCTATACCGAGATGACCCTTCTGCGGCATGCCGAGCGCCCGCGCCGGTCCGGCCGAGATGATGATGGCGATTTCCGACAGCGTGTACTCACGCTCAATCCCGGGCAGGTGGATTCGCTCGAGCGCCTTCTCCGGCAGCTTCGCAATGCACTCGCGCCGAAACTCAACGTTCATCAATAGCTGGATGATTTCCGGATACCGCCAGAAGCAGGCTCCGTTCGGATGGTCCGTGGTCAGGTAAATTCGCCACGGATCGTCGATCAGCAGGAGCAATTCCAACCCCACTGCCCACTGCACGGCGTTGACCAGGTTGGTGCCCTTGTAGGTGTAGGGAACGACTCCGCAGCCGGTCTCGTTCTCCACATCCAGGTTGCCCCACTTCCGTCCGGTAAGTTGATACAGCAGGTGCTGCCACGGACCGTCGGCGGTAATGGTCACCGAGTCGCCGAAGAGGATCGCGCCGGCATCGGCCGTGAGGTTCGGCTGCCCGTTGAAAAATTCAGCGAGCTGCACCGATTCGGAGCGCAGGGTGTCCCAGTCGTCGCCGCCGTAGGAGTGGAACTGCAGGTGCGCCATGTGCGCGCGATGACCACCGAGCACCTTCATGGTTTCGATCGTGGTGTCGATGTTGCCCGGGGCTCCGAGGTTGTTGCAGTGCAGGTGCATCGGATGCGGCAGCTTGAGCTCATCTACCATCGCCGCCATGCTCGAGATGATTTTCGCCGGCGTCACCTTGCTGTAGCCCTCAACCGGCTCGGAGAGAACCTTGGCATCCTTTCCCCACTTCCAGGCCGTAACCCCGCCCGGGTTCACCGCCTTGACCCCGTAGCCTTTTGCCGCCCACAGGTGCCAGGCCAGGAGATGCTTTGCACGCTCGGTTTCACCTTCCTCGAGAAGATCCAGCAGGATCTCATTATTAGCCATGAGCACACAACAGGACTTATCGACAAGCGGCGTGTCGCGGAGCTCTTCGTGGGTGTGCCGGGCCGAGAGCACCGGCACGGCGGCCTCGTTGACCGTGGTATAGCCCAGGCCGGCATAGAGGTAGCCGGTCGCAAAGGTGGTTGGTGTCGTCCCGCCAACGCCCGCGCGAAGCTCCGGGGAGTGGGTAAACTTGGCGGCGTCTCGATGATTTTCAGGGGTCATCGCCCGGGCAAAGTTGAGCGCCCCGCCGGCTACGTGCGTATGGACATCGACCCCGCCGGGAAATACGACCATCCCGGAAGCATCAATCGTACGAATGCCATCGCCCTCGACCTCGGCGACAATCCGCCCATCCGAGATGCAGACATCCCTGACCTCACCGTCTATGTCGTTGGCCGGATCAAATACCCTGCCGCCCGTTATTCGCAGCATGCGCCCAGGATGCTCCTCATCGATGTTCCGCCGGTGCCCGTCTTCATGCGCAGGGTACCTCCTTGAAAGAAGCCGGCGTCCAGGCGGGCTTCTCCTTGACCTTTTCGAGGATGCGGTGGATCACCTCCTCATCGGTGGGATAAGGTGATTTGAGGATAGGCTTGAGAGGCAATGGTATCTCGTCCATGCGGTAGACCGTCCCGTCCGCGCTAATACCCGTGGTCGCCGTCGTGATGTGAACCCGGGCCAACCGACTGGTATGCGTCAGCTTCGGATCCAATACGATGGTCGGGGTCCTGGAGAGGTGATCGATGGCCGGCTGCGGCATCGTCGCGCCGGGATCGGCACCCAGGACCAGCGTGGCATCGTTGTCGCCTCTTACCAGCACATCGATGGTCGAGAACTCTCCCGGGTTGAACCTCGGGTAGCCGCGTGACAGGCTGACCCCGAAGGGAAACCCGGTCGTCCAGCGCATGACCACGTCGGCTCCGGTGACATTGCCATGCCCCCGCATCGGCATGGAGACGAACTTGGTAAATGCGTTCAGTTCCGCGACCAGGGACAGGATCGCCGCCGAGTTCATATGCTTGCCGCGTGTCATCGACACGCCCATTCCGAAAAAGATCACCCCGAAGCGGGCGTTCTTCATGCGGTCGACGAGATCCTGGAGCTGTTCGAGGGTCAGTCCCGTTTCCGCCACGCGGGCCGCGTCAACCGGCTGGTTCTTGACCAGGGCGCGCAGCGTGGTGACGACCTCGAAGTCCTTGCCCGGCTTTACCTGCAGGAGGATGTCTGCGTGTTTCGCGCTGGGAGTCTCCCGGACATCCACGAGGACCATGGTCCGGCCCTTGCGGCCCTCGGGCACGTGCTTGCCCTTGGGGATCAGGGTGTACCTGGAGAAATGCAGCGGATGACAATCGGCCGGATTGCCTCCCCAATAGATGATGAAATCAGCCCGGTTCTTCACCTCGCCCAGGGTGCACGTGACTTTACCACCCAACTGGGCGGCTACTTCGGTCGGGCCGTGTCACAAGGAGGTGTGGCTGTCGACCACGCCTCCAACCCATTCGGCCAGCGCTACCGCGTTGCGCTGCGCCTCGCAGGTGATATTGCTGAGGCCGTATACCAGCGGCATATCCGCCTGGTGGAGATATTCGGCCGCCGCCTCTACCGCCTCATCGACCGTGGCCGGCTCGCCATCGATCAGCGCGTCGGGATAGCAGTGCTCGGCGGTGTGGTTCTTGAACCACGCCTCTCCGAGACCGCAGGCGCGCTTGGTCTTGACGATGCGGTCGCCTTCGGCCTGCAGGTCTATGTGGTCACAGACGCAGCCGCAAAAGGTGCAGGTGGCGTTTTCTACCGTTTTAAGGGTCATGGCCTCTTACTTGTTTTTGCTCTTGTCGCTTTCACCCGAACCGGGCGGCATGATGAAGCTTCAGCCAAGCGCCCGGCCGCGGAAGCTGCCGCGGATGCGTCTCGGCATGTAGCGTCCGGTCTCAGCGTCGATCAATTCCCAGGCCTCGAGGTCTTCTGCCGCGGGGCCCTCATCGAGACTCTCGGGGAACTGGGCCGCTGTAGTCTCGTCCGGTTCAGGTTGGCGTTTTACTTCGTCCATGGTTTGTTCCACATTCTCCCGGTTACCGGGCTCCTTCAGGAAGTTGCCCCGGTCTCCAGGGGTTCGATCTCGACCTCCCACCCCTTAGAGGTGGGCATCCCGGTGCCATCGGTACTCTGGCCCATGAGCCTGCAGGTCGGTGGGCCATAGGCGATGAAAACCATCCCAGGGGGGACCTTTCCCTCTTTGCCTCCATGTTCTTTGCACACAAAGGTACCCTCGCCGTTTTCCGAACGGACCCGTAAGGTTCCTCCGACTGAGGCGCCGATGTCCTCGATGTCGTCGGGGTGCATGATCAACGTGGAGACCATCTCCTCGTACTCGGCATCTTCCTTGCCGACACTGATCTGCCGCCCCTGCTGGGTCGTACGGCCTGCGTTCATGATGAATTGCCTGGTGGGCACCCGTTCCTCCGTCTATCTATAAGCCACTGCTCGTTTTACCAAATTATCCGACAGAATGACAGTCCGCCACCCGTTAGCAAGCGGGCTTTGCCATGTCCGGCCTGCTGAGAGGCCCGGAAACAGCCCCAACGCCACCCGTCTACCGCTCCTCAACTGCCGCCGAGGACCTCGTGCAGACGGAAATTGAACTTGCCCAGTTTGCCGCCGTAATTGCCGGCGCCAATCGCCAGCACCCCCTCACCCGCGGCCGTTTCGATGGCGGTACGCATGGCCTGGCCTACCGCGTCTTCATCGATACCGTCGATTACGATCTCGTAGCAGCAATTGACCCCCTCGACCAGTTCGCTCTCGACGCGACTTCGCTGTGTCGCGCAGAGAGCGTCATTCGTCGAGGCGACGAGCTGTTTGTAACGCGAGCCGACCTTGCTGCCGCTGCGGACGACCCCGCCGGGAAAAGGCGTGATGACCCCCGGCGCCTCGCTGACGGCCTCGCTCGCACGAAGAGCGGCCGCAAGCGCCACCGACTGCGAAACCGCCTGCAGAATGATGTTTCCCCCGGCGATGCCCTTTGCCACACCCGCGCTCTCCTCGACCAGGAACTCGCCATCCATCACCGGGATCCGCCAGTACCGTCTCTCATCCTGTTTCTTGCTCTTCTGAAAACCATCCCCGAAAAAACGCAGGTTCTTGCCGAGCGGGACCTTTTCAGTTTCTTCGGTCGATTCATTCGTCGACAGCCCGTCGTAACAGGCGGTCGTGGGGCAGGTCATCACGCACTGGCCGACACGATTGGGCACCGCCTTGGCGAGCCCCTCGGTCGAGAAAGCAAAGAGCAGCACGCTGGCGCCAGGCCGGCCGTCAGGCGTATCCTCCGGCGAGAGGTGTCGCTCCACGCCAACCTCAGCGTCGCAGGCGATCACCGACGTGGCATAGCCGGAAAGTGACCGGAGCGCCGCCTCGAGCCAATGAGCATCCGCGGCCGTGACGATCAGCCGCGCATAGCGCATGCCAAAGGCTTCGGCGAACGTATCAAGAATCGTGGTCGGACCAATCTGCATGAAAGTCTGCCGGCGTGCCGCGGCGCCTCGCCGCGGGGAGAACAGGATACGGGCCATTACGAACGGCAACAAGGTAGCCGCCCATGCTCACCAAGGCAACGATTTCCACCGCGGGACAGGTCAATGACTGAAGGGCGGCCCAGGTTGGGTTGATCTTCTTTGCGTTACAGGCCAGGCAGAGAAGCTGTAGAATGAAGCCCCGAAAGGACTCTCTGAAAAAACAGCCATCTCTGCAGGAGGCAGGGTCATGAAACGCTACCTGGCGATTTTCGGATTTTTTTTTGCTGCAGCATCAGCCACTGAATCGTTTGCGGGTGAGTACCTCATCGTCGGTACGCAGGCCAACGGGGGAGGCGCCATCTACGAGGTCAATGGAGGCAACCTCACCTTTATCGATAACCTACCCACCGTGGAGGCCGTGCCCTGGGGCGCGCGGGCCGCCTACTACCACGAGGCGGATGACACGCTCTACTTCGCCGAGGGGGATTCGCCGGCAGAGTGGAGCGTGCCTCTTGGTGACCTGCTGAACCCGGAAACCAGGGCCAGGGCGAGGAGGATCAGGGGTTTTGACAACAGGGGCGGCGGAGAGGCGCATCCCGATATCTTCTTCCGGGGACCGCAGGACGGGGAGATCTATACCCACACACGCGGCGGCGGCCGCCTGTGGCGCTACAACCCCGCGAACGATACGGTCACCGACATGGGCGCCCACACCGCGGCGACGGATTCCAAGATCTACCAGGTCGTCTACGGCAACACGGTCTACACCCACAACGGAGACGACGGCTTCCGGGCGTGGGACCAGGTCGACAACGGAGACTGGTCTGCCCCCTACGACGCCGGCATCTCAGACGTACTCAAAAGCCACGCGACCGCTGTCCGGGCAGGAGATGGTATGTACTTCTCCGGCAGGAGCGGAACGATCGCCTATGGCAGCTTCGTTACCGGCGGCCCCTCGCCCGGCAACCTGCCGAGGCTCGATCCGATCTCTCCGCTGAACAGCATGGATGTCAGCGGAGACGGCACGAAGCTGTGGGTCGGCGGCTTCCAGCCCCATATTTCACGAGACACCAACTATCTCGGCTACTTCGACATCAGCGGCAACCTCGACACGGCCCGCTTTACCCTGGTCGTCTCCCCCGGCGGCACGCTGCCCGGCCTCGAAGGCAATGACTGGCGAATCTCGATTGTCAGCATCGTCGAGCCCGGCCCGCAATTTCGCCGCGGCGACTGCAACAACGATGGGGCAATCGACCTGTCCGACTCCATGTACGCGTTGAGCTGGTTGTTCCTGGGCGGCCCGGCCCCCGGCTGCTTTGCCGCGACCGACACCAACGGCGACGGAGCCGTCGACATCACCGATCCGACCTACCTCCTCAGCCACCTCTTCCTCGGCGGCCCCGCACCGACCGCTCCGTTTTCCGCCTGCGGCACGTCAGAGCTTGAGGCGGACGAGGAGTTGGGGTGCGAGGACTCACCATGTTCCTGAAGCAGAGAAGGGCCACGCCGCACAAGCTCATTTCCAAAACGACAAAAGCGCTCTTCCTCGTTCTTTGCCTGGCTGTCCTCCCGGTCGGCTGTAGCTCGATAAGCCGGCTCCAGAACTTCCCTGAGCCACCCCAGGTCTTCGGCGGCACGCGGATGAACATCATATACCCCGATGGAATGTATATGAGACCCCTCGGAATCGCCGGAGACTTCGGCGCATTCGGAGGAAGCAGCAACGACAAGGCGATGGCCTTGCTAATGTTGGCCCCCATTGTCCTTCCCGCCATCATTGTTGACATCCCTCTCAGCCCGGCAGCCGATGTTGTCTTTTTACCCGTTTCGATTCCGGCGGAGCTGTGGTGGTATTCGGTGAACAAGCCCGTGTTCGAATAGCAGTATGCAAACGGACGGCCGCCCGGCGGCAGTTCTCAGCGTTCAAATAGCCTCTCACCTGCACCTTGGCTGAAGGGCCCTGGCGTCGCCTTCGTTACCAACGCAATCACGGGCTCCCGATGACGCAATCTTCTCCCTCAGCAGGCGAAGCGATGATACAGGCCATGTAGGTCACGACCTCGTCTTCGATGCCGTAATAGCCGTGATGAGAGACCGGCCCACAGGAGGAGGCTTCGGGGCGTGGACTACCTCCAGTGAATACACGCTGTGCGATCGGAGAGGCACCGGTCAGGGCTTCAGCGATGAGCGCGACACCAGCCGAGGGCGTACCCGGACATTCGTCGCCTGCGTGGCCGACGACCAGCGCCGGCATGGCGATCTCAGCAAAGCCCGGCATGAGGAGAATCCCACCACCGGCCAGAGGGCCGCCCGTGGGGGCCGTGGACGCGGAACAAACCGCGTAGCCGTCGAGTGATCGATTCAGACGGATGGCGGAATTCGTCGCCGAGTAACTTCCCAGGCTCATCCCTAGTACCCAGACCGGCAATGACACCCTGTCGTCGATCCAATCGATCACAGCCGCCACGTCTTCACTCTGTTCCGCGCTGACCCGGTACCCCAAATCGATGCCCTCCTCGTAGTCCGAGGGAGCTCCTACGAGCGCGACCAGCAACCCCCCGGAGGCGAAGAGATCCGCATTGCGGGCAAGAAAACCCTGGCTCTCGATCTCCGGGTCCTCAGGCGTACCCCCGAGGTTGATCATGCCCACGTCTCCTTCGAGCAGAATCACCGCCGCCGTCGGCGGACTCTTCGGCGCGATAACGACCGTCGGCAGCGTCACCGATCGCGCTGAGGTAATATCAACCAGGAAGCGCGCGCCCGGCAAGATTCCCGGCTTCTCCCCCTCACAGGGCGAAAACCTCTCGCAACCCGGTCCCCCAGGCGTCGAATCGGCGCCGCATTCACCGAAGGGAAGCGGAGGGGCGGCAGAGCCCATAAACAGAAAGCGCAGGAGACCTACGGAATCACTGATGTCGATATTCCCGTCGTCGTTGGCGTCTGCCGCATCGCCGCAGGAGGGAGCCGTACCCCCGAGAAACAGGAAGCCGAGTACGAATACGGGATCGGAGATGTCGACCTGTCCGTCCCCGTTGGCATCACCGCGATCAAAAAGTTCCTGCGCGTATAGCTGCGAGCACAAACACAATGACACGATGATCGAAAAGGCCAGCTGGCGATTCATGAGAACTCCTTTGCGGCGACGTCCGAGACGCGAAAGACCACTGCTATTGCATCCGTCTCCAGGCGCCCAGACTGCTCCTGGCAGAAAGGGGCGACTGACTTTCTCCCAGGATCGATGACCTACTTGATTCGCTTAAAAGTTTTGATGACCTTCGGGATAGATTTTCCGTCCTGGTCGGTTCCCGTGGCGACACTGCGTGAGGTGTTCGCATCGACGCAGGTGAAATCGATGGTCACGTAGTTCACCTTTCCATCGGCATGCCAGATGGTGCCCGTGAAGGTAAAGGTCATGCCGGGTATGAACTTCGGGCCAGGGGGACGCGAGATCGCCAGGACATAACGACTTCCATTGTCCAACTGTCCAACGCCCGTCCACTGCCTGGTTTTCGGTTCAAAGCCCCAGACCGAGGTCTCCCCTTTGCCGACAAATATATTGCAGCCACCGGCGCTGCCGTAACACTCCGCCTTGGAAGTCTCTTTTTTCCCCTCTGTCTCCTTCTCAATTTGCCACTTGCCCTGGTACCAGGTGTAGAACTTGTAGAAATCCTCAGCTTCCCCCGCCCGCAAGGAGCCCGGAGACCAGCAGAAGGCCATAACAGCCAGGAACAAGCACATGAGGATCTTGCCCGCGCTTGAAGCGTTGAAAGAAAAGTCAGCGCTCTCGATACTGCTAATCCGGTTCGATATTGTCCTGGTCAAATTCATAACTTCCTCCATTCGTTCAGGTAAATTGAGACCCGTGTTTTATTCATGAGACACTTTTGGCAGAAGGACCTTTAAACCCCACTTCAAACCCATAGGTCAAGGAAAAGAGCCGCCATACGCAGACCCGACACAAGGCGCCTCTCGCTACGCCAACTCATCCGCGATGGCTGACAGCTCGACCCAGCCGCCTTGGCGGGCAGAACGCTCGGCGGCATCGGTGAAGAGCTGGACGCGGTAGCCGTCATCGAGGCCGGGATGGGGACAGGGACGGTCCTCGATCCGATCCCGGAGTCCCGGGAAGGCGTATTGCTTGAAGCGATTGCCCTGCCCCTCATCGGGAAGCGTCGCCACCGTTTCAGGCTCGGCATCGGTTCGAAAGAGGCGCACCGCGCCGGTGATCCGGTCGATCGAAAGAGATGCGTCGCTGCCGTGCAGCTCGAGCTCCGGGGCGACGCCCTTTCGAAGGAAGGACGCGTGCGACAGGACCATCGTGCCCACCGCGCCGCTGTCCAATTCGACGGATAGCGAGGCGTAATCGTAGGACGATCCCTTGCGCCGCTCGGTATCGCCGGGCTCGGCGTGCTCCTCGCCCCAGGCGATGGCCTCGCCGAGGTTGATATCGCCGAGGTCCGATTTCGGCGGCGAGACGATGTCGGCGTGGGTCTGCACGCGTTTCGCCTCCGCGCCCAGGATCCAGCGCACGACGTCGTAGGCGTGGGAGCCGACATCGGCGATGCTGCCGGCGGATGAGATCGTCGCATCGTCGCGCCAGGTGAGCGGCATGGAGGCGGGCCGCGGATTGTGCCAGCGGTAGACGAAGGCGCGCACCTCCCCCAGTTGACCCGAAGCGCAGATCTCCCGCGCCTTGCGAAAGACGTCGACATACCGAGTCCACAGCGGTACGAAGTGGCCGAGGCCGCTTTCCCGGTAGGCATTCCATATCTCGCTCGCTTCGGCGGCGTTTACCCCGATTGGTTTTTCGCAGACCACGTGGAGCCCTGCTTCAGCGCAGGCCATGACCGCCTCGTGATGCAGGGCATCGGGCGTGCAGACGAGCACCAGGTTCACACCTTCCTGCCCGATCGCCTCGCGCCAGTCGGCGGTGAAGCATTCCGCGCCGTCTTCAGCCGCCGCGGCCTCGAGCAGGTCGAGCCGGCGTCCGCAAAGCGAGACGATTTCTCCATCCTCGGGACACTCGCGAATCTCCTCTCGATAGGGCGCGCCGATAAAACCCGTGGCGCCCAATACGGCGATTTTGAATTTCATACTGGGCCCTGGGTCCTCATCTCTAAATAACCTCCACGACTTTACCCGAGCGTCCTGACGCGATCGCCGCAGCGACCATGGCGGTGATGTTGCGGCTGGTACGGACATCCAGGATGGACGGGCTGTCCGTCTCGATCGCCCGGACGAAATTGTCCGCCAGCAGGTAGTCGTTGTCTTCAGCCAGGAGGCGCTGGCTCTTGAACTCGGTGTCGGGCTGGTCACGGTAGTAGATTGAAACCTCCGGCCGCGCCTCGCTGATCACCAGCGCGCCTTCCGAGCCCAGGACATGGAGCTTGATCTCGCCGATGTCGGGATGGCTGGCGTTGCCGATCCTGCCGATGGCGAGACTGCCGACGAGATCATCTTCAAATTCGAGCGTGACCGTCGCGAGGTCCTCGACATCGTTGTCGACGCAGAGCTGGTGGAAGTGCGCCGTGGTGCGAGCGAACACCCGGCTCGCCTCTTTGCCGCACAAGAGCGAGATGTAGGCGAGGGGATAGCAGCCCTCAATGCTGAGTTCCCCCATCGGCTCCTTGCCGACGCCGCCATCAGCGCCCGTTGCGTGGGCAGCCTTGAGAAATTCCAGCCAGTCAAGCGGCGCGGCATCCGGGCCGAGGGAGCCCTTTGGGGGACCCGCGTCCTTGGCGAAATAGAAATCAACATGGATGGCGTACGGCGTACCGATATCTCCGCGATCGATCACCTCCCTGGCCTTCACCAACGCCGGGAGCAGGTTCCTGTTCCACATCAGGAACTTGACGTTATTGCGCTCGACGGCCTCCACCACCCGGTCGCATTCCGACACCGAGTTCGACATCGGCTTGTCCTGGATCACGTGCAGACCGGCATCAGCTGCCCGCACGCTCAGGTCGCAGTGGCGCTCGGCCTCGGAAGAAACCACAGCCACCTGCACATCGTGATCGGCAATCGCCTTTTCGACATCGCGGACATAAGGAATCCCGTGCTCCCCGGCGAACTCTTCGTTTCGCTCATGAATCCAGTCCGGCTGGTTTGCATCGTCGGCGACGACCGCCAACTCGAAGCGCGGATGCGAGGCCACGCCACGGGCGACGTAGTCGTGCTTGACGACGCTCAGGACGAGCACGCGAATCGGGTCAGGCCGGCTCATAGGTGCCTTCCCTCTCGTGTAACACCTCGGCTGACTCGCTGGAGCGCCCGATGGCCTCCAGCACGCGATGGACCGCCAGGATCGCCTCGCTGTTTATCGCTGGCGCTTCTTCACCCGCAACCGCATCGACAAATCCCTGTACCTCGAAGAGCAGTCCATCGCCGGAATCGTCGATCAACGCTGAGGGATGACCGCCGGTGAAGAGAAGGTGTGAATTGTGATGATCATCGGAGTAGGCCGCCCCGCGTGAACCTATCAAGGAAAGCGAATCGTAGCCCTGGCCCGCAGGCAACCGGTCCGAAAAGTCGAGAACCGCCATGCCGCCCCCCGCAAAGCCGAGGTGCACCTGGAGATAGGACCGGTTTCCGCAAGCGACGCTGTAGAGCTCCGTCGGACTCGAACCAAAGAGCCGGAGGGCCAGGTCAAGGTGACCAAAAAGCTTAGCGGTGAGTGATCCGTTCGACGCGCCACTCCAGCAATGGACTCGGAGCAGGCCGGGTTCTCCCAGTTTGCCGCCGGAGAGACGATCCAGGATGACCCGGTTCGCCGGGGCATTGACCGGTAGCCCCCCCACGGCAAGAAACACGCTGGCCTCTTGAGCAGACCTTAGCAGCGCTTCTGTCTCCTCGAGCGAATCGGCCACCGGGGCGGCCACGAGGACGTGTTTCCCGGCCTCTATCGCGCCGGCTGCCGCAGCGGAAGAATTGACAACCGCGGCATCAAACGAGGTATTTTCACCCAGCGCCGCCTCCATGGAATTGGCGATGACCGCCACCTGGCCTCCATGCAGCCGCCGCAAGGCCTCGGACCAGGCCGTGAGTTCGTCTGCATGGCCGATGAGCGCCAGTTGAAGAGGCGAATCACTCATTCGTCGCCTCCTTCTTCCCCGTCTCATCCTCCTGCGCGGCCGTATGCAGGGTGAGACCGGCAAGCGAGCCGCCCGGACCGGGAATCGCAAGGCTCACCAGGTAGCCCACCACCACGCAGGTCAGCACCCCGGCGGCCGCCTTGAGAACCGGGTGCGGAAGGGGACTGTTTTCCATGTTCGCAAACAGGACCACCACGGCCATCGACGCGATGACCCCAGCGGCCGCGCCACGGGAGTGGGCCCCCGTCGTCAGCACCCCCAGCAGGAAGACGCCTGTCAGAGCGCTGCCGATCGGGATGACCACCTGTAGCAGCAGGATCCACAGGGAGCCCCCATCGAGACCGCTGAAGGTGAGAAACACTGCCGCGAGTGTCCCGCATAAACCTGCCAGCACCGTAAGGTAGCGGGCGACTCTAAGCCGCTTCTCATCCGCGCAGCCGGGACGCAACTTGCTGTAAACATCATTTGTAAGGGTCGTAGCGATGCTGTGCATACCGCTGTCGACACTCGACATGGTGGCGGCGAACAGGCCGGCGATCACCAGGCCAGCGAAGCCCGCGGGCAACTGGGTGGCGATAAACCAGGGAACGATGATGTCCTTTTGCTCAGCGACCGGCAGCGCATCGGGGCGAGCCTCGTAAAAAACGTAGAGGGCCGTGCCGAGACCAAAAAACAATAACGAGGCGGGAATCACCATCGCAGCATGCGCCCACACAGACCGGGCCGCCGACTTCTCATCGGGAGTTGTCAGAAACCTCTGGGCTACGGCCTGGTCGCTGGTGAAGGGAACCAGCTGAACGAAGAATCCCCCGATGAGGAAATACCAGAAAACCCCCTCGCCGGGGTTGCCGACGCTGAATTTATTCGTTTCCTCAGTGACGGCGACGCTCCACATTTTTTCGAAATCGAAGCTCTCGGCGCTGAAGATCATGCCGATGCACAGCAGCGCGCCGCCGATCAGCACCACCGACTGGAGAACGTCGGTCCAGACCACGGCCTCGATACCCCCCAGCACGGTGTAGACGATGCAGAGCAGGCCCATGATGGCGATGCAGAGATACAGGTTGAACCCGGTTACCGTCGCCAGCGCCAGGGCGGGCAGGAGGAGGAAAATTCCCATCTTGGCCACCTGGTAGGTCATGAATGCCAGCGAACCATAAACCCGAAGCCCCGGGCCGAACCTCAGCTCGAGGTATTCATAAATCGTCGTGACGTTGAGTCGCCTGAAAAAAGGCAGCAGGCAGAACACCGTAACCGGGGCGACGAGGATGATGCCGATGTTCATCCAGACCGTGAGCCAATTGCCGCCAAAGGCCGTGGCCGGGATCGACATGAAGGTGATGGCGCTTAAATAGGTGCTGAAGATGCTCAGCGTCGCGGCCCACCACGGCACGCGCCTGCCGGCAAGAAAATAGTCGTCGGTCGTCTTCTCGCCCCGCGCGAAGTAAATCCCTACGACCACGATGATGGTCATGTAGCCGATGATCGCCAGGTAGTCGAGGGTCTGAAGCGAAGAGGTCTTCACGCCCCCTCCCGTCTCAGCTGCCGAGCAGGGGATCGCTGTCGCCAACAACAGGAAGGTCGCGATAGAGATTCTCGTTAATCGCTGCATGGCCTGCCTCAGATCGCCTCTACCGAGCCACCCGTTTCAACGGCACCATCTCCCAGGGCCGCGCGAGCCGCCGCGAGATCCTTTTTCAGGGACGAGGTAAAGAGCAGAACGTCGGCGCTGTGCAGGAAGAGGTTCGCTCCATGGCGCGCCCACTCGATCTCCTGCTCGAGGTTTTCCCAGAAATGGATCCCCGCCCCGATCCCGCTGGTACGCGCCTTTTCGATGATCAGGCGAACGGTCCTGTCGAAGTCGGGGTGGTCGTATTGTTCGGGAATCTCCATGCTGGTCGACAGGTCGTGCGGCCCGATGAGAACCGCGTCGATGTCCGGTACGGCGAGCAGCTCGTCGAGATTCTCGACCGCGGGCACGCTCTCGATATTGATCACCAGCAGCTTGCCCTCGTTGCGATCGCGCAGGTACCCGGCAAGGGTTTCGCCGGGTGGCGCCGTGCCATCGATGGTCCCCGCGAGCTTCTCCCCCTTGAGCGGCCGCTGCTTCACCGCACCGCGCAGGGCCTCGACCTGCTCTACCGATTCGATGTAGGGGACGATGATGCCGCCGGCTCCGCCATCGAGCACCTTGCTCGCCCGGTAGGGATCAGGCCCGGGAATCCGCACCAGGGGCACCAGGTTCAGGCCGCTATAGACCTGGCACATCCAGGAGAGATCGTGATCGTCGATCGGGATGTGCTCGGTGTCGATGAACACGAAGTCCAGGCCCACGTTGCGCAACCTCTCAGGCAGGTGAGGCGAGGCCGATGTAATCAGCGTGCCATAGGCCCGTTGCCCCGACCTCAATGCCGCCGACAACTCAATTCCATTCATCGATTCTTCTCGCAGACCACTTCGTTCCGTACAGAGCCGTTGACCGGATTCGGTTGTTAAAATCCGGTTTCAACCAGGAGATGCTGTTCGGGCTATCTTGCCTGAAATGGATCCTAAAAGACAGTAAGCCGAAGAGGACGCCTTTCATGAGACAGAAGAAATGTCGTATCATCATCCCTGACCTTTCCGGCCGGGCAACAATCCAATAGCCAGATCAGGATTATGGATATCAACTTCACATTCGATTCCAAGAAGGCCGATGACCACTTTACCGCGGCCTTGGTGGTTTCTAATCCTGAGTTCAACGGAAAGCATGCCATCTTCACCATTGAACATGAGGTTGAGGTGAAGGACTCCAGCCCCGTTCATGATTCGAGGGAATTGTTCAAACACGTATTCAAGGTCAAGAGCAATCGACAAGAGACCGTGCAGATTCCCAGGAGAATCCTGGATAAGATCTTTTTTACCTATGAAGGCGAAAAGATCGAGGTCCGTTGTTTCGGTAAGCTGTCCGTCAACGACAAGCTGATCTTTGAAGACACCTCGGTTCAGAAAGACCTGCCCTCACCTCCCCTTGAAAAGCCTGCTGTAGACAGCGACGTCGACGAGCTCATCGAGCCAAAGGACGTCTTCTCGATGATCAAGAACTTCAATGCTATCCCTGCAGCAAACAAGCTGGCCTTCATCGGGTTGCTGCTTGTAGCGCTTCCCATCATGGGCTTGAACATGGTAGTCGGAATTCACGACCAGTCCTCGCCAGAGTCCCAGACCTGGCTATACTCGCACCGCGATAGTGATGGCGACGCCCAGTCTCCTTTTCTCAATGCCCTCTTTGGCAGCGGCGCCATCGGCGTTGCGATCTGGCTTTGCATGAGACGGCAGCTGGGCAAATACATGAATTTCAGATTCAAGTCCATCCCGGGACCAATTAACCGACAGACCGAACACCTGGTCAGCGATCTGGTTAGCGGAACCTCCAGGGCAAACCTGAAAAATGTCACCCTGCGAATTGTCGCCTGCAACCTTGAAATGGGGCAATACAGACGCGGCTCCGGCAGCAATCGACGAACGGTGAGCTTCAGCCACCCGGTCCGCGGTGTCCTGCTCTACTCGAAAAAGGTGAAGCTCATCCCGAAAAAAGAACCGGTGGAAAACTATTTCGAGGATTCGATGTCGTTTGAGCCCATGTTCAAGGCCCTCTACCCGGCTAATGAGGTTTCCGGATCGCACGGCCTGTCGATTTATTGGGAGTTGCAGCTGCTCCAAGACGATTTCGTTGACCAGGAGCTGGTTGGAAATACCGGGCTCTTCCGACGTAAGGATTTTTACAGCTCATGAACGCCAGCACAGAACAAGCTCCCATCCTCTTCGATGATTTCCTCGGGCTCAATGGCGAGAGCTTCAGGCGAACGCGGCTGATCGTGTTTACCGGGAGCAGCGGTTCGGGAAAAAGCACCGCGCTGAAATTTCTCTGCGATCAACATCCCGCTTTTTCAGGCGGGCCCATGGAATGGATCTGGACCCTTGGAAAAAGATGGGATCCGACCCGGGTCAGCGGCAAGAGGCTGGTGGTGGTCGATGAGGTCAGCCATCCGCGCCAGCTGCCGACCATCGCCAGGCTGCTGAGACAGAACCAGACCGTCGCCGTGGCTTCGCATCTCAGGCCCTCCTGGTTTCTACCCTTCAGCGTGGCATGGAGGACTCTCCACTTCCGAACAGACCGTGACCGCCCCAAGATCAGCCGCTACCTTTCCCGGCTTGGAGTTCCACACTCAGCCAACGCCGTCGCGGAATTCTGCCGTCTCTACGGATCGAGCTATGTCGACCTGGATTGCATCCTGGAGAGATATCCCGGCAGAAGTCTTGACCAGGCCCTCCACCTGACGCTGAAGCTGGACCGGCTGACCACCGTGCGCGTAGACGAGTGGACCCCGGTTATGCCGATCCTCCTGACCGACCCACAAGAGGAGCCGCATGAACCGGACCCGAGCTTTAGCAAGAGCGGTAACGAAGCGAATGACCTACTCGAACTTCATCAGCAACGGTCAAAGACCAGGGTGTGAGAGTGGCTATGCCGTTCCTGAAGCTATTCGCCTACGGAGTTTTTTTCTCCATCATCGTGTGCTCCGCGCGCGGCGACGAGAAACATGAGCCGGAGAAGAAGACCCTGTCTCTGCGCAAGGCGCCCCCGGCTTACGTGAAAAACGCGAAGGACGATTCCAGGTGGCCCGGGATCATTCGCGATGGGATCGATGCCGCCCGGAAATACTTCGGAAACTACGGCCCGGTCTACGTCTACATCCTCGGGCACAAGGATAAGGCCTTGAACAGTGAAGACTTTCACCGTGAGCTCGTTGATGCCTACTGCAGGCATCACTGCGGTGGCTCACAGGAAAAGCTGCAGTCCTGCAAGGCCGGTCCCGGCGCGGAACTGGTAAAAAAAGCGCTCAGTGGTCGCGGTGACGCCTATCTTTCCTTCGTTGGCGACACCGATCCTCCCATCGCGGAGCTCGTCTTCATCAACCCGCACGAGTTCAGGGATCCCTACCTCTACACCCGGGGGA